>JAEEGL011527511.1_pt1 | contig 43194 bp, 33 predicted proteins | sample 9134231 | NCBI WGS metagenome assembly JAEEGL01 (sample SAMN16246548, study PRJNA631951) | gut metagenome | biome: gut microbiome; feature: rumen; material: fiber-attached | host: Bos | place: Iran: Karaj | collected 2018-10
CCGGAGAAGGTGTTGGCGGAATCGTTGTAGGGATCCTTTACGATGTGGTCGATAGGAGCGGAACCGTCAGACTTTGCATTATCGGTGTCGATACCGGTTCTGAAGTCGAAGGAAGGAGTAAGAGGAGTGTTCTTGATGGAATAGAGCTGATCCTTGAACTGCATCTGTGTCTCTGTCCACTTTTCGTTCTCCATCTGCTGTGCTCTTGCGGCAGCCTGAACGTCTTCGTCAGCAAGAACGAGCATATTGCACTGGGTCCATGCCTTGTAAGCGTCAATGTTGGTGGAGCCGGAGCAGAGTGCGTAACCGAATACCTTGTAGCTGTGATAGTACTTGTCAGCCTTAGGATCCTTCGGGCACGGAACGAACATGATCTCGTCATAGTCCCAGCCGTACTTCTCGCAGTACTTGTGACCGTTGCCCTGATAGAACCAGAAACCGTCGTCAAAGAAGAGTGTATCGCCGTTTACCCATGCCTTTTCGTTTACAGACCAGTTGTTCTCAACCAGCGGATAACGGTAATTCTGTGCGCAGAGTTCTGCGATGACCGCAGCTGCACGCTCAACGTTCGGGTCGTAGAGGTTATTGACTACCTTGCCGTTTTCGATGCCTACGATCGGCACGCCTGTGGTCGAGAAGAGAAGGGACTGTATGTACCAGCCGTCGCAGACATACTTGTTCTCACCTGTCTGCTGGAACTTATCGGCCATATCCATGAAAGCGTCCCATGTCCATTCACCGTTCAGGAACAGCTCATAGGGATCCTGAAGGCCGGCTTCTTCGATTACGCTTCTCTTATAATAGAGAACCTGTGCGGGATAGAACTCGCAGGGAGCAAGGTAATGCTTGCCTGCCCATACGAACTGGTCGGAAAGCTCTCTCCAGCCGTCCCACTCGGGGCCGCTCATATCGATGATATCGTCGATATTCTGGAACATATTCTTGTATGCCGGAAGCGGGAATATATCATTCTCAAACGGGAAGATATCGGGAGCAAGGCCTGCGGAGATCGCGGTGCCGAGCTTGTCGTATCTCGCCTGATAGTCAACGACATCGGATACTACTACAAAATCCTTTGTTTTGTCGGTAAGGAATGATGCGTATGCGTCGCTTATTCCCTCCGGTGTGCCGTACTTCGCCTTGAACAGCTCAACTGCCGGCAGAGTATTGTCGATAGTCCAGTTGCCCATGAATACGAGCTTCTGTGTAGGCTTGATAGTCTCGTCTACTTCAAGGTTTGATACAGCGTTCTGTACCTCAGCGTTGGTATCGTAAGTCTCACTTGCGAATACCGTGGTTGCGGCGGTAGTTGTTGCTGCCGCAGTGTCGGCTGTGTTTGCGGCACTGGGTTCCCTACCTGTGTTTCCGCCGTTGCAGGAAGCGGTGGAAACGATTGCAGCGAAAGATAGGACTCCCGCCATGATCTTGTGGATCTTTCTCATTTTTGTTCCTCCGAATTTTGTTTTTTGGGGTTGGAAAACTTGCACGTTTTATGCTTTTAAAGCACAAATCCGTCACTATACAAAAATATTATACACTTTATTATGCAGAAAAGCAATTGACAATTTTAATAAATGATATTATAATAATTTATGACATTTATATTAATATTCCACACAGGAAACAGAGAGGTTTTATATGAAATATCTAAACCCGGTGATTAAAGGCTTCTATCCTGACCCGTCCGTCTGTGAAGCAAACGGAAAATACTACCTGGCAGCCAGCTCATTCCAGTTTTTTCCGGGAGTGCCGCTGTTTGAAAGTGATGATCTCGTGAACTGGACGCAGTTCGGATACGCGCTCACAAGGCCGGAACAGGTCATGCTCGACAAGGTGAACAGCTCGGGCGGCGTATTTGCGCCTACACTCAGATACAACAGCGGACGGTTCTATATGGTGACAACAAACGACACCACCAAGCAGAACTTCTATGTATGGACGGACGATATATACGGCGAATGGTCTGATCCGGTATATGTAGATCAGGGCGGCATCGATCCTTCCCTGTTCTTCGACAACGGAAGAGTCTATTTCATAAGCAACGCTGTTTATGACGGCGCAAAGAACGGCATTGTTCAGTGCGAGATAGATATATGTACAGGCAAAAAGATTTCGGAAAGCAGATGTATCTGGACGGGCTCCGGAGGAAGATTTCTCGAAAGCCCGCATATGTATAGGATAAACGGCAGATACTATCTTATGGCTGCCGAGGGCGGCACGGAATACGGACACATGATAACCTACGCGGTATCAGATGACCCGTGGGGACCTTTTGAGGCATATCCCGGCAATCCGGTGCTGACGAACAGGAATAAGGCTCCGTACATCATACAGGGCATCGGACACGGCGATCTGATACAGGACAGGAACGGAAAATGGCACATCATGTGTCTCGGGTTCAGGCAGATGCACGAGTGGATGCAATTCCACCACCTGGGACGCGAAGTATTCCTTGTACCCGTTGAATTCGGTGCGGACGGCTGGTTCACCGCCGGAACTGACGGCACCTGCGACGAGGCTTATGAGATCACCGGTAATTTCTGTCAGACAGAAAAACGTTCATATACATTTGAAAATATGCTCTGGAACGTCGACTGGCAGTATCTGCGCAAGCCGAAACCGGAGAACTATATCTTTGAAAAGGACGGCATTACATTAAAGGGAACAGACATCACTCTCTTCGACACCGATTCGCCCACATTCATCTGTACTCATCAACGGGATTTCCGCTTTGAGATGAAGATCAGGGTATCAGCGGACAGCAGCGGTGAGGATACCGGTCTGCTCAGCAGTGAAGCCGGTGTCACGATATATCACGACGAGAGCGAGCATTATGATATTGCGCTGAGGCGCAGTGATGCGTCGTACTGCGCGGTCCTGAAACTCAGCATAGGCGGAATAAGACATGAAGAAGAGGTCATTTTCCTGAAAAACAATACCGCCACTTTTGAGATAAAAGCCGACAATTTCGGATATACTTTCTTCGCGGACGGTAAGCAGCTCGGACACGGTGCTTCAAAATACCTTTCCTCGGAGGTATGCGGCGGATTCACAGGCACGATGATCGGACTTTACGCGGTCGGAGACATCAAAGCCTCATTCAGCGATCTTGAAATTAATTATTTATAATACAAGGAGGATGAAATTATGTTAAATTTCACAAGAACAGCTCCTATGGGCTGGAACAGCTGGGACTGCTGGGGAGCGGCTGTCACGGAGGACACTGTAAAGAAGAACGCCGACTTTATCGCACAGAATCTGAAACAGTACGGCTGGGAATATGTGGTTGTGGATATCCAGTGGTATGAGCCCACTGCCGAAAACCATGAATATCACCCCTTTGCCGAGCTTTCAATGGACGGTCATTCACGCCTTATACCCGCGGAGAACCGTTTCCCTTCTTCCGCAGACGGAAAGGGCTTCACGGCTCTCGCAGATTATATACATTCTCTCGGACTCAAATTCGGAATACATATCATGCGCGGCATACCGAGACAGGCTGTACACCGCAATACAACCATTGCGGACAGCGACAAGACTGCCCGTATGATAGCAAAGACCGACAGCATCTGCAAGTGGAACACCGATATGTACGGCGTGGATACCACAAAGGACGGCGCTAAAGCATACTATGACAGCATATTCAAGCTATATGCGGAATGGGGCGTAGACTTCATAAAGTGCGACGATATCGCCCGTGAGCTTCCCGAATGTGAAGAAGAGCTTAAAATGATCAGCGAAGCTGTAAACAACTGCGGACGTGAGATGGTACTCAGCCTGTCCCCCGGACCTGCTCCTCTCGAAAAAGCCGAGTTCTTCAAACAGGTATCGAATATGTGGCGCATAACCGACGATTTCTGGGATAAATGGGAACTGCTATACGGTATGTTCGAGCGCGCGGAAAAATGGTCTGTCCATACCGGCGCGGGACACTGGCCGGATGCGGATATGCTGCCTGTCGGCGCTATTCTCCAGGACTACGGTCCCGACGGCAAGACAAAGTTCACCGAAGAAGAGCAGAAGACAATGATCACGCTCTGGAGCATCTTCCGCTCTCCCCTGTTCATAGGCGGAGATCTCACCAAGTGCGATGACATCACGCTGAAACTCCTTACCAATTCCAAGATACTCGCCATGCACCGCAACTCCCGCGATTCGCACCAGGTATGGCGCAGAGAGATCAACGGCGTCGAACATATCCTCTGGAAAGCCAACAATATCGACGGCGGCATATATGTGGCTATATTCAACGTCGGTGAAGCGGACAGCAAGATCGAGATAAATCTCCGCGACCTTGAAATACCTGCCGGTCAGTCCTGCACGGAGCTGTGGAGCGGACTCAAGGCTCCGATCAATGAGAAGATAAGCGTGCGTCTGGCTCCTCACGGCGCTAAGGTATTCAAACTCATCAACAATTAAGAAGGTCTGTAAATGAAGAAGTTTTCAACATTCATTAAACTGTTCATACTCGCCGCTGCGGCCTCGCTTATGCTGTGCTCCTGTGAGGCAGTGGCGGACGCGGCCTCAAGCATAGCAGGCGCTGCTCTGAGCTCCGCACAGGCGGAAATATCCAGCGTCATCTCGGAAGGCATCTCCGGCTTCTCCGAAGGTCTGGGAGAGTTTTCCGACGAAATGGGAGAGATACGGAGCGCCGCAAGCGAAGTTTCGGATAACATCCAGAGCGCGATAACCAGCGTATCCGACCTTGTTTCAGATCAGTTAAGCAGTGCAAGAGACGTGGTGTCCGAACAGCTCGGAAGTGCGGCGGAAAGCATCTCCGGAGAGATATCGTCGAACATAGCCGATGCGGTCGGAAGCATCATCCCGGAAACGACTGCCGATACCACTGCTCCTGCGGCTTCGGAAAAGAACGCAAAATGGTACACTTTCCGCAACAAGACACGCTATAATGAGCATTACGAAAACCACGGCGCTGAGTTTGGGAATATTACCAAGGACGAATATCTGCAGCTCGCCAATGACCTTATAAACAACAAATCGGACAGAGTCCTCCACAAATACTCCGAAGACGGAGATTATATGTATTTCGATCAGGATACGGGCTACTTCCTCGTTCTCTCCGAAGACGGCTATATACGGACGTTCTTTGTCCCGAACAAGGGTATAGATTACTGGAACAGGCAGTGACGGAGGGTACGGATATGAAGATAAGATGCGCCTGCTGCGGTCACAGGACTGTGAGCGAGGAATACGATATCTGCCCTGTATGCGGCTGGGAGAAGGACAAGGTTCAGGAGCGCTTCATCGGGTACAGAGGCGGTGCCAACAAGCTGTGTCTCGCGGAAGCGAGAGAGCTTTTCAGACTGGACGGATGTTCCGATCCGGCTTTTGCAGACAGTGTAAGGCCTCCGGTACAGGAAGAGATATGACGATCTTCCGTAAGTAAAAAAATGCCCGGGAACGTCCGTTCGGATGCTTCCGGGCTTTGTTTCTGATACAGGAAAGGATAAACCAATGGATAACAACGAACGATTCATAATACTTGACGAAACATATCTGACGCAGATGACGGAGCTTTACAGGAGCGCATTCATGCGCGAACCGTGGAACGACGACTGGAGCCGCACCGAGCAGCTCGCTGAATACATACGGGATATATCAGAGTGCCGCAGTTCGCTGAATTACGGTCTTATTATCGACGGAAAGCTCGCCGCTCTTTCGATAGGAACTGTCCGCCACTGGTGGGAAGGAACGAATTACGCGGTAGAGGAATTCTGCGTTTCTCCCGGGATGCAGCACCAAGGGCTCGGAACAAGATTTCTGAAAATGATAGAAGAAGATATACTCAGACGCGGTATCTCGGGGATCTTCCTCCAGACCGAAAATGACAAGCCTTCTTACTTATTCTACCGTAAAAACGGTTTTGACGAGATGACCTCTCATGTCAGCTTCTACAAGCGTCTGAACAAATAAATAATATAAAAATGCTCAAAATACTTTACAAAACAGAAAAAATGTAGTATAATAATATGGATATTTCTCTGAATACGGGTATGTAAAAGGAGCAGAAAATGTAATACTGAGAGCCTGAAAACGGATAATAAAATGAATCGATAATACAGAAGGAGTTTATATATATGCTGCAATACGAAGAGATAATTCTTGAATTTGAAGGGCTCAGGCCACAGCTTGCGGACCTTAAGGCCGCGATAAACCCGGACGGGCTGAAAAAAGATATCGCAGAACTTGAGGAAGAGACAGCAAAGCCCGATTTCTGGAACGATACCGAAAACTCGCAGAAGGTATCCAGAAAACTCGGCGCTCTTAAGGCAAAGCTGGCGCAGTTCGATAAGCTGAACGAGAATTTTGAAGATGTTATAACAATGGCGGAACTCGCGAATGAGGAAGAAGACGAGTCCATGCTCGCCGATGTCAAGGAGCTGGCAAATACAACGAAGACGCAGCTCGAAGAGCAGAAACTCATTACCCTGCTTTCCGGCGAATATGACTCGAAGAACGCCATACTTACATTCCACGCAGGTGCGGGCGGCACCGAAGCGCAGGACTGGGTGGAAATGCTTTACAGAATGTACAACCGCTGGGCAGAGCGCCACAATTTCAAAGTGTCGCTGCTGGATTACCTTGAAGGTGAAGAAGCCGGCATAAAGAGCGCTTCCATACTTATCGAAGGACTGAACGCCTACGGTTTTCTCAAATCCGAGAACGGCGTACACAGACTTGTGCGCGTTTCGCCGTTCGATGCTTCGGGCAGACGTCACACAAGCTTCGCCAGCCTTGAAGTAATGCCGGAGATCGACGAGGACACTTCCGTGGATATACGCCCCGAAGACCTGGAAATGGAAGTTTACCGTTCCAGCGGCGCCGGCGGACAGAAGGTAAACAAGACCAGCTCGGCGGTAAGACTCATACACAAGCCCACGGGTATCGTATGTGCCTGCCAGACGCAGAGAAGCCAGGTGCAGAACCGTGAATACGCTATGAGAATGCTTATTTCCAAGCTCGTTGAGATAAAGGAAAGAGAACATCTCGAAAAGATATCCGATATCAAGGGTGAACAGCTCCAGATCGCATGGGGTGCGCAGATACGTTCCTATGTATTCATGCCATATACCCTCGCGAAGGACCACAGGACCGGCTACGAAATGGGTAACATCCAGGCTGTTATGGACGGCGATATCGACGGTTTCATAAACGCTTACCTTAAGAGCAAGGCTCTTGAAAACAATGGTTAAAAATGACATAATACCGCTGCGGATAGAAAGCATTACAAACGAAGGCGCCGGAGTGGGACGATATGACGGAATGGTCGTTTTCGTCCCGTTCGCCGCTGTCGGTGACGAACTTGAAGTCCGTATCGTAAAAACTGCCGGAAGCTACTGCTACGGCAGGATCGAGAAAATAACAGTTCCCTCAACCGGCCGCGTTTCGCCCGACTGCCCTGCATTCGGCAAATGCGGCGGCTGTGTATTCAGGCATATTTCCTATGAGGCGGAGCTTAAAGCAAAGTCGGAAATGATACGCAGCGCGTTTACGAGGATCGGCGGACTTGATCCGGAATTCCTGCCGATAATCCCGAACAGTAATGTGACAGGATACCGCAACAAGGCTCAATATCCGGTAGGACGCGACAAGGACGGAAATACTGTTTGCGGATTCTTCGCCCAGAGAAGCCACCGCATTATTCCCTGCGAAGGCTGTCTGCTTGAACCGCCTGTATTCGACGAGATAAGGGCTGCCGCGCTTGAACTCATTGTAACGCACCGCATTTCACCCTACAACGAGGAGCAGCACAACGGGGTGATGCGACATATCTGCATTCGCAGAGGACATTATTCCGACGAGATAAATGTAGTACTCGTCGTCCGCAGGAATGTGCCGGAACTGAAAAAGATCGCCGCGGCACTGGCTGAGAAATTCACGGATATACGCGGGATCGTCGCGAATATAAACAAAGAAAGAACAAACGTAATTTACGGGTCTGAAAATATTACGCTCTACGGAACCCCTGAGATCACAGACACTATGCTGGGAAAGAGATTCGTCATTTCCCCAAAGTCTTTCTATCAGGTGAACACTCCCATGGCAGAACGTCTTTATACCGAGGCGGCAAAGCTGGCGGAACCGGACGGCAAGACGCTTATAGACCTGTACTGCGGTATCGGGACAGTAGGTATCTCCATCGGCGGAAGTACCGCAAAGCTGATCGGTGCGGAGATAGTACCGGACGCTGTGGAAAACGCACGGAAGAACGCGGAGCTTAACGGCTTTGCTGACGCAGAGTTTTACTGCGGAGACGCGGGAAAGGTTACTTCCCTGCTCCGCGAAAAAGGGATAAAAGCGGACGTGGTGACTGTTGACCCCGCCAGAAAGGGCTGTGACCGCGCAACGCTGGACAACATCGTTTCATTCGCTCCCGAACGTATAGTTATGATATCCTGCGAACCCGCCACCGCTGCGCGGGACTGTAAATATCTCGGGCAGCACGGATACAGGACAGTCAGTGTACGGGGCGTCGATCTGTTCAGCAGGACAAATCATGTTGAAGCAGTCATATTGATGACACGGGCAGAGAAGTAAGCCGCGGACAGTGATCGGTTTACAGGCTTTCCGGGGCTCAGGACTTCAGTTATCAGGCCGTCAGGCATGATTATATAATTATTTTTTTAAGGAGAGTACTGTTTGAAAAAGTACAACACACCGGAGATTGTCGGCTGACCGGGAGGTTTGCGGACGATCTGAACAAGCCTCCCGCTGAAAAGCAATTGACAGTCAACAATTTTCAGGAGGAAAAACAATGAATACAAATGACTACACCATTCGTTCAGAAAAAACCGAAGATTACAGAGAAGTTGAAAATCTCGTCAGAGAATCGTTCTGGAACGTTTACCGTCCGGGATGCAGTGAGCATTATGTGATCCATGTTCTGCGGGATGATCCGGCTTTCGTTAAGGAGCTGGACTTTGTCATGGAGCAGAACGGCAGGCTTATCGGACAGAATATGTTCATGAAGACGATCATCGAGGCGGATGACGGCAGAGTCATACCTGTTCTGACTATGGGACCCATCGGTATTACACCGGAGCTCAAGCGGCATGGCTATGGAAAGGCTCTGCTCGATCACTCCCTGGAGAAAGCGGCAGGACTCGGCTACGGAGCGGTTCTGTTTGAAGGCAACATCGGCTTCTACGGAAAAAGCGGCTTCACCTATGCCCGTGAGTTCGGCATCCGCTACCATGATCTGCCGGAGGGCGCGGACGACTCATTCTTCCTCTGCAAGGAACTGATACCGGGGTACCTTGACGGCATAACCGGTGTATATCAGACGCCGCAGGGTTATTATGTGGATGATTCCGCCGTTGAGGAATTCGACAAAGGATTTCCGCCAAAGCAGAAACTGAAGCTGCCGGGACAGTTGTTCTGAACGAAATAAATCCGGAGAGCCGATGCGTATGTGTCGGCTCCCCTCCCTGATCGACGTATCACAACAAAAAACGGCTTGTACGCGTTACTGCATACAAGCCGTATTTTTTTATGAATTCTTATCCACGGTATGGAACTGTTTCAGATTGCCGGTCTTGTTGCTGCGCTCGGCAAGCACTGCCTCGACTTCCTCCCATGAGAGCCCGCGCTCCACGCACATTACCATAATGTGATACATAAGGTCGGCGATCTCGTTTTTCAGCTCGTCGTTGTCCTTGTTCTTGGCGGCGATGACCATTTCGGTGCATTCCTCTCCGCACTTTTTGAGTATCTTGTCGATGCCCTTTTCAAACAGATAGCAGGTGTACGAGCCTTCCTGCTTTTCGCTTTTTCTCTCTACAACTGTTGCGTAGAGTTCCTTTAACACATTTTCCATTTTTTCCTCCTGTATTACATATCAAAGAATGATACCTGTGCTGATTTCGGCAGGCCTTCAAAGGCGCCGACTGCCTCGAGTTTATCAAGGACGCTGCTGTTTACGCCCGGGATACTCGTAAGGTCTTCTATACTTACAAGTTCTATGCTGTGTATGCCGTCATACAGAGCCTTCGCCGCGGTCTCACCGCAGCCTTCGACTATGCAGAACGGAAGCCTGAGCGAATCGCCCTCGATGTTGAAGCCCGTAGCGTGCGACGCCTTATAGTTCACCGGAAGGAACGTTATGCCGCGGCAGAGAGCCTCATAAGCTATCTTTATGGATTCGTACTTCTTCTTCGCCGATTTGTCTTCTTTCTCGTCGGTTACAAGGAGCTGCTGCATTTTCTGCTTGACTGCGTCCTTGCCTTTCAGCAGCAGGTTCATATCAAGTCTTTCGGTTTCCATCGCGAGTATCGCCGCATAGAATTCCATGCGCCTGTGGATCTTGAACCAGCCCAGCTTTACTGCTGCCGTGACATACGCGGCGGCGTGAGCCTTAGGGAACATATACTCGATCTTCTTGCAGCTCTCAACGTACCATTCGGGGATATTGTTGTCCTTGAAAGCCTGGTAGATCGTGTCGTCGAATTTCTTCTTTGCGTTGCCCTTTCGGGTTATTTCCATGATCTTGAATGCGAGACCCGAATCAAGTCCGTGGTGCATCAGATATGTCATGATGTTGTCACGGGTACCGATAACCTCACTGATCGTGCAGGTGCCGTCCATGATGAGGTCACGGGCGTTTCCGCGCCATACACCGGTACCGTGTGACAGACCGGATATCTGGAGCAGGTCGGAGAAGTTGCGCGGCTTTGTTTCCATCAACATTCCTATGGCGTTGTCAGTACCGAATTCCGGCAGGCCGTATGTGCCTGTCTTTATTCCTGTCTCCACAGGGTCTATGCCGAGGGCTTCGGGAGATGAGAACAGACTGTAGACAAGCGGATCGTAAGTCGAGACTTCGGATATCTTCATTCCCGTAAGGTCTTCAAGATGCTTGTAGAGCGTCGGATTCGTGTGTCCCAGCTCGTCGAGCTTCAGTATCGTATCATGCAGAGCATTGAAGTCGAAGTGCGTCGTTACTGTATTTCCTTCGGTCTTGTCGGCCGGGTGCTGAACAGCGGTAAAGTCAAATATATCATAATCGTCCGGCACTACGACCATTCCGCCGGGGTGCTGCGACGTGGTGCTCTTTACGCCCAGCATACCGTTGGCAAGCCGCATAAGCTCGGCGCTGTTTACGTTCATTCCCTTGTCCTCAAGGTACTTCTTGACGTACATTATCGCCTTGTTGTCCTGTACCGCGCTGATCGTACCGGCCTTGAATACGTGGTCGGCACCGAACAGCTCCTCGGTGTACTTATGCACCTTGCTCTGTACTTCTCCGGAGAAGTTGAGGTCTATATCCGGCTCCTTGTCGCCGTGGAATCCGAGGAACGTCTCAAATGGGATATCATGACCGTCGCGGAACATTGGTTCTCCGCAGTTCGGACAGTTCTTCTCCGGAAGATCGAAGCCCGAGCCGTAAGAACCGTCGGTGATGAATTCGCTGTAACGGCATTTCTTGCAGCGGTAGTGCGGTACAAGCGGATTCACCTCCGAGATACCGGACATTATCGCCACGAAGGACGAGCCGACAGATCCACGGGAGCCTACAAGATAGCCGTTCTTCTCGGAGAACGCGACCAGCTTCTGCGCGATCATGTACAGCACCGCGAAACCGCACTTTATAATGGACGTAAGCTCCTTGTCGAGCCTTGTCCTTACAAGCTCCGGTATCTCGCCGTTGTAGCCGTACCATTCCATCGCTCTGTCCCAGCAGAGCTTCTGGAGTTCTTCCTCCGCACCGGGCAGCGAGGGAGTGTATGTACCCTTCGGTATCGGGCGGATATACTCGATCATATCCGCTATCATGCGGGGATTGTCTATTACAACTTCCTTTGCTTTCTCGTCACCGAGGTAAGCAAATTCCTCGAGCATCTCGTCTGTCGTGCGGAAGTACAGCGGGGGCTGCTTGTCCGCGTCGTCGTAGCCCTGTCCTGCTTTCAGTATCTCACGGTAGATCATATCCTCCTTGCGCATAAAATGCACATCACAGGTGGCAACTACCGGTATGCCCAGCTTTTCGCCAAGATCGCAGATACGCTTGTTGATGCTGCGGAGCGCAAGCTCCGATTTCACTATGCCCTTGTCGATAAGGAAGTGATTGTTGCAGGTGGGCTGGATTTCGAGATAATCGTAGAATTTCGCGATATGCTCTATCGTTTCTTCTTCCTTGTTGTTCTCTATAGCCTGATAAAGCTCTCCGGCTTCGCAGGCGCTTCCGATTATCAGACCTTCGCGGTGTATTTTCAGTTCCGACATGGGTATGCGAGGTCTGCTCCTGAAGTAACTCAGGTTGGAAAGTCCGATGAGCTGATACAGATTCTTGAGACCGCGGTTGTTCTTTACCAGGATAACCATGTGGTACATCGGCATTTTCTTGACATCAGTGCCGATTATCGAGTTGAGATCCCCGAGCTTCTTTACCTCTCTTCCCTTGCGGCTTTCAGCGATCAGCTTCTGATATATCAGAGAAAGCATTCTTGCGTCTTCGTTTGCACGGTGATGATCGAAGTCGCCGAGGCCGAAGTATTCGGCAACTGTATCGAGCTTGTGGTTCTTTATGTTCGATATCAGCGATCTGCACATGGCGAGCGTGTCTATGGAATGAGGGTGATAACCGATACGGTGGCGTTCGCTGACTGCGGAAATGAACGACATATCGAACTTTGCATTATGCGCAGCTACGGGCGCGTCACCGCAGAATTTCATGAACATCTCGACGGCTTCTTTTTCCTTGGGCGCGTCCTTCACCATTTCGTCGGTTATACCGGTGAGCTTTGTTATTTCCTCGGGTATAGGCTGTTCGGGATTTACGAAAGTCTGGAACTCCTCTACCACTTCAAGGTCCCGGAGCTTTACGGCACCTATTTCGGTAAGCCGGCAGACATTCGGATTAAAGCCCGTGGTCTCCACATCGAATATAATTATTTCGTCCTCGACTGTGCGTTCGGTGCATCCCTCGATAAGCGGAGCCTCGTTATTCACGAAATAAGCCTCCATACCGTAAATGGGCTTGAACTTCGTGTCAGGATCGGAGCGGCGTATATTGTCAACGGTAGTCATTATTTCCGGGAAAGCCTGTGCGTTGCCGTGATCGGTTATCGCGACTGCCGGATGTCCCCATTTATACGCCTGCATTACAAGGTCTGCCGGAGGCGTCAGTGCGTCCATATCGGACATATTGCTGTGCATATGGAGCTCGACGCGTTTTTCTTCGGCAACATCGGCCTTCTCTATCGTCTGCACGCGCATTATCGAATAGGGCTCCACTATGAATTCGTGTGTATAGGAGTCGTTGAACGCCTTGCCCGTTACAAGGATGCTGGTGCCCTTTTTCAGGAACGCATAATCACCGGCTTTCTCGGTGGACGAGAACACGCTTAATATCTGCGATGAAGTGTGGTCGGTGAAATATACTTTCTTCTTGTTATAGAGACCGTCCTTGATCGTCTTGTCCTCGACGGAGAATATCTCACCCCAGAGTGTGACATTATCCGTATCGGAAACAAGATCGCTCATCTTCATCGGCTCGGCGGTTATTGGCTTGCCGATGATAAGCTCGGCTTCGTCACGAAGGAGCTCGTGAGTGAAGTTCAGCTTTACGGGTTCCGGCGGGTCGTGTACTACGGGACCCTTTCTGCCGCCCTCACGGGGCTTGCCTCCCCCCTGCGGCGCCGAAGAGGGTCTGCCGCCGGACTGTGCAGGCGGTCTCGGGCTGCGCTTCTTCTGGCTGTCATCAGCGCTCTCCTCCGGAGGCGGAGGCGGCGGAGGAACCGGCATAGCGGCTATCTCCTCGTCGAGCCTCTGTGAATACTCGGCGATGTCCAGTGTAGTGCGGCCTGTAAACTCTATATCTATTGAAACGCCGTAAAAACCCTTGGCGAATTTTCTGAGCTGACGGTCAATGCCCTCGGCAGTAAGTACGGGCAGTCCGTGGTGCATAAGTTCTATCACGGCTTTTCCGTCACTGATCGTTATCACGGAATCATCGAAATAGCCGTTTACGTTGTATCCCTCATTGCGCAGGAACACTGTGATATCAAGCAATGCATCACTGTCGAACAGTTCCGGCGGATACTTCGGGTATATGCTTACTTTTCCGCATCCGAGTTCGTTTCTTATCAGCTCCGCATCCTCGAAAAGCACGGAAAAGGGAACACGTTCACCGAGGCCGATCTGTATCAGAAGAGAATTGTCCTCCTGCTTGTGCAGAACGGACAGAACATCTCCTTCAGCGACCCTTTCGCTGAATTCAGGTTCCTTGAACAATTCCTTTAATTTAGCAGCCAATTTTCATTTCCTTTCGGGTCTGTAATTTGTGTCTTATCCTTATATTTTACACTTTATGATGTGGTTTGTCAAGGCACAGACACTATATATTCCGCTTTCCGCGAGATCATCATATTTTTCCGGCGGCAGCTTTACCGGCAGCATAGGCCGTAGAGAATGCTATCTGCAGGTTGAAGCCGCCTGTAAAGCCGGTAACGTCTATTATCTCGCCCGCAAAGTACAGTCCTTCCACAAGCTTTGAGCGCATTGTTGCCGGTTCTATCTCTTTTACGGAGACCCCGCCGTCGGTTATGACGGCTTCGGCTATCGGACGGTATGAAGTGATTTCAAGCGGGAACGCTTTCACGGTATTCAGGAGACGCGCTCGTTCGGCGGCTGTGACCGCGTTCACCTGCTTCCCGCCGTCGATATCGCCGGCTTTCAGCACCGCGGGAATCACAGCTTCGGGCAGGAGTTTGCGCAGAGCGTTAGACAGCTTCATATTCCTGCGCTCTTCAAAATCACGCAGTATGCGCCTGTCAAGCGCTGCGGCATCAAGCGCCGGCTTCATATCTATCTGCGCGGTATATTTTCCTTCCGTTATCTCGCCCATAAGCGAACTTGCGCTGAGCACCAGCGGTCCTGATATGCCGAAGTGCGTGAACAGCATTTCGCCCTGTTCCCGGAATACAGGTTTCTTCTTCCCTTTTTCGTATATGTTCAGTGTTACGTTCTTCAGCGAAAGCCCCATCATCTCCGCACAGCCGCCCCTGGTTTCAAGCGGCACAAGCGAGGGCTTTATCTTCGTGACCGTATGTCCCAGTTTCCTTGCGAACTCATAGCCGTCACCGTCCGAGCCTGTCACGGGATATGAAAGTCCGCCGGTCGCTATTATGACATTTCGCGCGGATATCTGACCGTTCTCCGTTTTCGCGCCGGTAACGCGGCCTTCTCCGGTGCATATATCGGTCACGCGCGTATGAAGTATCTTCACACCCAGCTTTTTCAGCTTATTGTAAAGCGCATCCACGATGTCGTAAGCCTTGTCCGATACCGGGAAAACACGGTTTCCGCGTTCGGTCTTCAGCGGTACGCCCTCACGCTCGAAAAAATTCATTACCTCCGAGGGCGGGAAAGCGTTCAGCGCGCTGTACATGAATTTCGGATTCTTCGGCAGATTATTCATTACCGTTTCAACATCACTGTTGTTTGTGACGTTGCATCTGCCCTTTCCGGTTATGGCCAGCTTTCTGCCGGCCTTTTCGTTACGCTCAGCTATTATGACAGACGCACCGTTCTCCGCGGCTGTGACTGCGGCAAACATTCCCGCAGCTCCCGCACCGATGACCAGCACATCATATATGATATTTTCTTTCATTTTATCACCGGACCTTTCAGAAGAACGACATCTGTTCGTGATGTTCGGGAAATTCGTTCAGATACGCAAAGCAATCCCCGGGACTGTACAGTATGCCGTTTTCGCGGCATATACCGGTAAATACACTCATAAGTCTGTTGTTGTACGGGCTCGGCACATTGTAGCTGTCACCGTAGTTTCTTATATATCTGTCCCTGAGTCCCGGGAAGTGCTTATCAAGCGCGGCATAGAAATATTCCCGGTTACCCTCGCGCAGAGTGACTCCCATTCCGAAGCAGATAATGCCCTTTACTTTCACCCGGACGCATTCGCGCAGTATTGCTCTTATGTTTTCCTCGGTGTCGTTTATGTACGGCAGGATCGGAGACAGCCAGACTACTGTCGGGATCCCACGCTCTGCCATGGCTTCCAGCACCTCGATGCGGCGCTTCGTGTTACAGACATTCGGTTCCAGCAGTCTGCACAGATCGTCGTCATAAGTCGTGAGAGTCATCTGCACCACGGCTTTTGATTCACGGTTCAGCTTATCCAGCAGTCCGATGTCACGCATTATCAGATCGGACTTTGTCTGTACCGCAAATCCGAAGCCGTGCCTGTACGCGGTCTCCATGCACTTCCGGGTGAGCATAAGCTCTTTTTCACAGTGCATATACGGGTCTGACATGGAACCTGTACCTATCATGAAGCGCTTTCTTTTTGAGCGCAGCGCGGCATCAAGCAGCTCCGGCGCGTTGCGTTTCACCTCGATATCCTCAAAGGCATGAGAGAACTGATAGCATCTGCTCCTGCTGTCGCAGTAGACGCAGCCGTGGGTACAGCCGCGGTAGATGTTCATACCACAGAAGCCGCCGTTATTGTTCAGTATGCCTTTTGCTTCGACAAAATGCAACTTAGCGCACCTCGCTTATCAGCCGTAGTACGAATACAGTCTGCACTGTATCATTCCGTTATAGAGCTTGCGGTTCTTGTTCGCCTTTTCACCGAAAAGCTCCTCGAAATCTTCTATCGAAGTTATGATGTAGAGACTGCTGTCGCCCCTCGGCAGCAATACCCTGCCCATTGTACGATATATCTCCCTGACCTCTTCCGATGTTCCCATACGTTCGGCGTAAGGCGGGTTCGTTACTATCTTCGCCCCGCTGACCGGATAATGGAAATCCTTTATGTCGCGGGTCTGTATCTTTATATATTTTTCAACTCCAGCTTTTTTTGCGTTCTCCTGTGTCAGTTTAACAGCTTCGGGGTCTATATCATAACCGTAAGCCTCAAAACCGCAGTCCTTCTTCACAGCGGCACGGGCTTCCTCAAATGCTTCATTCCATACTCTGCGCTCCATACATTTCCAGTACATTGCAGAGAACTTCCTGTTAAGACCGGGAGCCACACCGGCGGCCTTCATCGCCGCTTCTATCAGTATCGTACCGCTTCCGCAGAACGGATCAACCACTGTGTCGGTATCACGGATATGCGCAATATCCACTATGCCGGCGGCAAGAGTCTCCTTTATCGGCGCCGCGTTTGAAAACGCACGGTAGCCGCGCTTGTGAAGGCTTGAACCTGTGGTGTCCAGCGTTATAGTCAGCTCGTTTTTCAGCATAAGGAAATCTATCCGCAGCTCCGTACCAGTTTCGGGCAGGCGTCCGATCTTATACTTCTCCTGCATTCTGCCGATAAGGCCTACTCTTATGCGCGTCTGTATCGCGTGTACACTGGAAAGTGCAGAATTGAGGGAATGTCCCTGAAGAACATGGAGCTGGTCTTCTCTGCCGGCAAACACTTCAATCGGTATTCTGCGGCAGTTTTCGACTACTTCGTCAAGTGTGACAGCCCTGAACCGCGCAAGCACGATGCCTATACGCTCGGCTGTGGAGCAGGTTATGTTTGCCTTTGCAATGACTTTATCATCGCCTTTGAAATCTATGCGTCCGTCGCGTGTCACGATATCCTGTCCGCCGGCACGTTTCACCTCAAAGGCAAGCGTTTTTTCAAGCCCGAAATTACAGGGCGCAGTAAGTAAATAATCCATATCTTCACCTTAATTTATCCCGAATATCTCCCGTTCTCTGAACAGATCTCCGACAAGTCTGCGGATACCGGCGTTTTCGGGAGCGGTAAGTTTCGGGTCTTCAGCAAGCAGTTCTTCCGCAAGCTGGCCTGTTTCGTGCAGAAGCAGAACGTCGCTGCTCATATCGGCTATCTTCATTTCCGGCAGGCCGTGCTGTGCCGCGCCGAAGAAGCTGCCGGGGCCGCGGAGTTTCAGGTCTTCATTCGCTATCTCGAATCCGTCGGAGGTCCTGACCATGATATCCATGCGCGCTTTCGTATAATCCGAAGTGCTGTCGGTTATCAGTATGCAGTGAGACTGCTCGGAGCCACGGCCTACACGTCCGCGGAGCTGGTGAAGCTGCGACAGGCCGAACTGTTCGGCGTTCTCGATAACGATTATTACCGCATTCGGGACGTCAATGCCGACTTCAATGACCGTCGTTGCCACAAGCAGTTTTATGTCACCGCTTTTGAAACCCGCCATTACCCTGTCTTTTTCGGCCTGTTTCATTTTCCCGTGGAGCAGGCCTATGGGAATATCCGAAAACCATGTCTTTTTCAGCTCTTCAAAGTATTCCGAAGCCGAACGCTTATCTGCCATGGCTTCGCTTTTTTCGACGAACGGACATACGATATACGCCTGAAATCCGTTGTTTATATACTTGATTATAAATCTGAATATACGCTCACGGTAGCCGGAATCAACGCCGTAGGTTCGTATCGGTATCCTGCCCTTCGGCATCTCGTCAAGTACCGACACATCGAGATCTCCGTATATCGCAAAAGCCAGAGTGCGCGGTATCGGAGTTGCGGACATAACCAGCGTGTGAGGGGCGTTTCCTTTCGACGAAAGCACTGTTCTCTGACGGACTCCGAAGCGATGCTGCTCGTCGGTTATCACAAGGCCGAGTTTCCTGAAATTCACGCCGGACTGTATCAATGCGTGAGTTCCTACAATAACTTCCGCAAAGCCTTTTTCTATCGCTTCATAAGCGGGCTTTTTCACCGTGCTGCCGGTAAGGAGGGCAACGCTTATCCCCAGAGGCTCCAGAAATGCGGAGAGAGTTTCGTAATGCTGTTTTGCAAGTATTTCGGTAGGAGCCATAAGCGCGGACTGACAGCCGTTCCTTGCAGCAAAGCAACACAATGCCGCCGCTACAAGCGTCTTGCCGCTGCCGACGTCACCCTGGAGCAGCCTGTTCATCGGAGAGCCGCTTTTCATATCTGCGATACATTCATTGACAGAACGCATCTGTGCGCCTGTCGGCGTGAATTTCAGCGTCCCGAAGAAGTCGTCAAGGCTGACATCTTTCATCACCACCGGCGTTGTGCGCCTGTTAAGGCTTTTCATCAGCTTCATTCCGAGCTGGAGCGTGAGCAGTTCCTCGAAAGCAAGCCTGCGGCGGGCTTTTTCGAGTGAGCCGCGGCTTTCCGGGAAATGGACGCTTTTCAGCGCGTCCCTGTAAGGCATCAGTTCATACCGGCTTATCATATCATCCGGCAGAGCATCGGCTATACTGCAATTTGAGAACGCATCACGCACATTGCAGGCGACTATGTTCGCGCTCAGGCCTTCCGTCAGATGATATTTAGGAACAAGCACGTTCTTTGAATCTGCGGGTATGAATGCAGGCGAAGAACATTCCTTCGCGAGTATGTTTCCCTTTATCTTTCCGCTGAACAGGTATTCTTTGCCCTTTATCAGGCTGTCGAAGCTGTATTTGCTGTTGAAGAACGTTATCAGCACATTGTCGGTGCCGTCACTGACGACAGCCTTGAATATAGTGTAACGCTGCGAATAATAAGGGTTAAGCCTGCGTATGACCGTACCCCTGAACACAGCCGTATCGTCGGGCATCAGCTCGTTCATCGGGGTGGTCTGCGTGAAATCGGTATAGTCACGCGGATAGAAGCGCAGAAGATCTCCCACTGTATATATACCGAGATTGGCGTAGTTTTCGGCGCGTTTTCCGCCGACGCCTTTCAGTACGGTAATGCTGTCATTTTCCTGCATACGTTCACCTGCCGCCCGATAAAGAAATCAACTATAAAATTATAACATAATCTACCGCAAAAGTCAATCGACAAAAAACGGAGACAGCCGCACATAACGGCAATTGTCCCCGTTTCGGTTCAGTTTATCTGTCTGAGCGGGATCTTCACCACATACTCGACGAAATCATCTGTGCGGTTCTTCACTGTTTCGCAATTTATGCCTGCTTCCTTCATTGCGTCTATTGTCTTGTTGAAGGTGTTTATATACAGGTTCACCGCACGGTATGTCCAGCGGCGGTGTACTCTGGGCTTTTCGGATTTGCCTTTCAGCAGACCGTCGATGTATTCGTCAGTCTGCGACGTATTCAGCTGATTTGTTCCGATGTAGTGTATCGCGTCCGGCCTCTGATCCGATTCCAGACGGAGCAGAGCCCGGGCCTGCCGCTCCGTCAGCTTGTACTTTACTACCAGAGCCTTTTCTTCGTCCGTAAGTTTTAGCAGACGCAGTTTATTCGCAATTGTGGACTGCGCTGTCCCGAGACGGGCTGCCGTTTCCTCCTGCGTAAGGCCGTAGTAATCTATAAGGTTCCTGATAGCGTACGCTTCTTCCATGAACGTAAGATCCTGCCGCTGGAGATTTTCCAGAACAGCAAGCACGGCACTGTCCTTCACAGACGCGTTGATGATTATACACGGCACATAGGTCATATTCAGCAGACGGCAGGCCCGCAGTCTCCGCTCACCGGCTATAAGCTCATAATTCAGGCTGTTCTCGATCTTCCGCACTGTAAGTGGCTGTAAAATGCCGTTCTGCTGTATGCTCACCGCTAAGCGCGAAAGTTCATAATCATCGAAGATGACGCGGGGCTGAGCCGGATTCGGGACTATGGCGCTGACGGGTATCTCGACTACTTTGTTTACGGCGTTCTCACGCTTGCTTTCCTGTGGTGTTTTTGGAAATATGTTCATTTTTGTACCTCCGTTTTTGATTTTCCGATATTTTCCGCTGATATGATGATATCACAAAAAAACAGAGGTTTCCACACAAAAAAACTCCCGTAATACGGCAATTTGCCGCATTTTACGGGAGAACGCGAACGGATATTCCAGGATACCGTGTTTTCCGACACGGGAAAAGAGCGGAAAATGTCGCAAAAAACATCGCCTATCTCTTTCTGGAGGCGCTTACCGTGCCGTCGCTGTAATAGGCTGTCACACTCTTTTCCCTGCCGCTGTCGAGGTCACTGCCCCTTATCGTGAGACCGGACTTGTTCATAAGCTCTGCCGCCATGACTTCACCGAGTCTGCATCTTATAACATTGACGCCTCCGCATACTACCGTAAACTCTGTGTTGCTGACATTTATCGCGCCTTCTTCACCGAGTTTCAGTTCCCGGCAGGTTTCCGGGTCACGTTCCGTCACATATTTCACGGGCTTTTTATCCAGCGCCCGAAGGCTTTTAATGTCCATTCCTGACTTGTTTCTATGCTTTCCGAATATCATTGCTGTACCTCTCCTGAAGCCTTTAAAATCAATTAGTAATATTATTGTATCACATACCGCTATTCAAGTCAAGGTTTTGTGCATACATACAATTGACATTAATACGATAATAGAGTAAAATAAACTATATATGAGTATTGTCAAAAGGCTGTTCTATACACTTCTGCAGTGTACCTGGGGCATTCTTCAGACCCTTGCCGGAGCTGTGATGTTCCTCGTTCTGATAAGAAGAAAACACTTCATATACCGCGGCTGTGTGGCAACCGAATGGGGGCGCCGCGACAGTGCATCGGTCGGTATATTCATATTCGTTTCCGGGTCGCTGGAGGGCAGGCTCCGTAACGAGATAATCGTTCACGAATACGGCCATACCGTTCAGTCGATAATACTGGGGCCTCTTTACCCGCTGGTAATCAGCCTGCCGTCGGCGGTATGGTGTCTTACCCCGGCACTTGTCAGAAGGCGCGCCGAAAAAGGCATATCCTATTACAGCTTCTATCCCGAGAAATGGGCAAACAGGCTCGGCGAACGCTTCACGAACGAACAGCTTGAATTATTGAGATAAACAGATAAACAACAAGGAGAGAACCGTAAATGATAAAAGAAATACGCCGCTGCATGGGCTGTATGAACGAAAAGGACTACAGCGGCCCGTGTAAGATATGCGGATATATAGATAACAACGCATATCCGGCAGACTGCCTTGCGCCGGGTACCTACCTGAATGAAAGATATATAATCGGAAAACTCATATCCAAGAACGGCGAAGGCTGCGTTTATCTTGCCTACGATGAGGCGGAGGAACGCGCGGCAGAGATACGCGAATATCTGCCGGACGCGCTTTGCCACAGAGCTGCTGACGGGGTTACCGTCGAAGTGAATGACGGTTCGCTGCCGCTTTTCAAGTCCTATCTCTCGGAGTTTGCGGATCTGCACAAGACTGTTATCACCAGTATGCAGAAAAGCAGCCTTGTGCGCGAATATGATATCTTCTCCTCCGGGAATACCGGATATGTCGTGACCGAACACCCGGACGGAATGGCGCTGGAGGACTGGCTCAACAGCAACGGAAATGTTATACGGTGGGACGAGATCAGCGAACAGCTGAAAGTCGTTCTCGCAACACTCGATATACTTCACGAAAAAGGCATAGTACACCGCGGCATCAGTCCGTCCACCATGTTTGTCGCATCGGACGGAAGACTTCTGCTCACCTCGATAAGCATATCCGCGGCAAGGACTACGGCTTCGCAGATAAACTGCGAGATGTTCCCGGGATACTCCGCTTACGAACAGTATGAACTGTCAGAGCGTCAGGGAGCGTGGACCGATATATATGCTCTGTGCGCGGTGCTTTATTTCGCACTTACCGGTGAGATACCGCCGGAAGCGCCTTCGAGAAAGGAAAACGACACTCTCCGGGCTCCCGCAGAAATAAACCCCGAAATACCGCACAACGTTTCAGAAGCTATATACAAGGGTATGATGGTGAACCATGCCGAAAGGATACACTCTATTGAGTCCCTTACACGCATGATCTACTTTGACAACAGCTCCGACTTTACCGAACCGGAAAAAGATACCGAGAGCGACGGACCTATCGTGCCGAAAGTGTCCGTGAAACTCGAACCGGAGCATATCTCCCGCGAAAAGAAACGCGCTGTTCCCACCAAGGCCGATATACAGAAGAAAAAAGCAAAAAAGAAGAAAATGTCGAATATCGGCACTCTTATAGGCATCATAGTTTTCTTCTCGCTGGTGGCCGGGCTTATCATCGCGATACTTTACTTTGCCGATGAAGCCCAGCAGGCTGCCGCAGCGGCAAGGACTTCCGTAACTACCACAACGCCCACGGAGACCGAAACAGAAAAGGTCACCACAGCCCGCACGACTGCGGAAAAAGTTACAACGCCCGATGCACCCGCTGCCGATATACTGCTGCTGCCGGACTTTGTGAACAGATTCTTCAATCCGCAGCTTGAGAGCAGATATTCAATGCTTACCTTTGAAGCCGAATATGATTATTCCGACGAATACGCGGAAGGCATCATATACGAACAGGACATCGAGGCAGGTACTCAGGTAGTTTCCGGTACTGTTATAAAGATCAAGGTCAGCAAGGGCGCGGCTTACACCTATCTGCCCGATTATATCGGAATGAAGCTCAGCGAATATACCAACAAGCTCGTACAGCTCGGTGTAAGATATGAAGCTATACCCGAAGAATCCACTGAAGTCAAGGCCGGCTACGTCGTAAGATGCAGCAGGGAGATCGGCGAAAAGGTCTATATCTCACAGAACGAGATCGTAGAAGTTTACTACGCGGTAACACCCAAAGAGACAAAACCCCCGGAGACAGAACCGCCGGCCGAGTCCGGAGACAATGATGAGATAGAAGAAGAAATTGCCGGAGAGAACGAAGAATAAAATCAGAAAAATGTGTAGGCAGGAGAACTAAATGGAGCTTAAAGAACTCAGAGACGAGATCGATATTATTGACGACGAAATAGCCGCGCTCTTCGAGAAACGCGCCAGAGTCGCGGTGGATGTGGCGGAATACAAACGGCAGCACAATATGGAGATATTCCAGGGCGGACGCGAGGAAGAAGTCCTTCGCAAGTCCTGTGCGAAGATATCTCCCGAGCTTGCGGACGGCGCAAAGCTGTTCTTCACCACGCTGATGGATATCTCGAAATGCCGTCAGCAGCAGATGCTGACGGAGATCAGCCCATTTCGCGTTGAAAACGATATTCACGATCCCACCATCGGCGCAGTCACAAAGGGCAGCTATACCGCCGATGCCTGCCGCAAATTCTGCGGACGGGACTGCAGGATCCAATACTTTCAGGATTTCGCGGCTGTATTTGACGCGGTAGAAAAAGGCGAGATAGATTACGGTGTACTTCCCATCGAAAATTCCACGGCAGGCGATGTACGCATGACCTATGACCTGATGATAAAGCACAAGTTCTATATCTGCCGCAGCACCAAGATACAGATCGACCATGTTCTCGCGGCTAAACCGGGTGCAAGGCTTTCAGCCATAAAAGTCGCCATGTCCCACGAAATGGCGCTGAAGCAGTGTTCGCGCTTCCTGGAGGAAAGAAAGTTCGCCTTTGAAGAAGCAGGCTCCACCGCGAAAGCCGCCGAGACCGTCGCTTCGGGGAATGATATGACCGTCGCGGCTATATGCTCGGCTTCCTGCGCAAAGCTGTTCGGGCTTGAAATACTCGCGGAAGATATAACAGATATCAAAGACAATTACACCCGCTTCATCATGATCTCACGCGGATTACAGGTACCGGAAAAGGCGAATGTGGTTTCTCTATGCCTTACCGTTCCGCATACCGCGGGAAGTCTTTACAGACTGCTGACACGATTCGCATACTGCGGGCTCAACCTCTGCCGCATAGAGAGTAAACCGATGCCGGATTCCCTCGCTTATCTTAAAGACGACGCTTTCGATTTCATATTCTATCTTGATTTCATCGGCAGCATAAGCGACGAAAAAGTCCTCAAACTGCTTACGGGACTTGAACACGAAATGAAGTTCTACAGATTCCTGGGCAACTATGAGGAACTCGAATAAAACAGAACCAAAAAACGCGGCTCACATTGAACCGCGTTTTTGTTTTTCTTTTATTCCGCTGTTACCTGCTTAACGGAAGTAATGTGCGGATTTGCACCGTTGTACCAGTAGAGGAAGCCCTCAAGATCGTACATACTGTTCACCTGAAGGTTCTTTACAGCCTCATATACTTCTGTGCCGGGGCCGCAGAGATAGGACTCAACAGTGAATGTGTATGTATAGGAGTTGTTTACGCCCTTGAAGTAAAGGTCACTTCCCTCTTCGCCGGAACCGTCCCAGTTGTAGAGGAACGGATGCTCAACACCGTCGGCATCGAGTATGGGCAGAATCTTGATGTTCTTGAAGGTTACGAATTCATTCATGTGTTCAGCGAGCTTTGCTTCGTCGCCGAGAAGCTCTGTAACATCTTCTGCCGGTGCAATGAATGTTCCGTCGATCACCTCGAACGCTGCGTCGGTGATCTCGACTTCACCGGACCATTCAGCCTTGTAGCCTGTTACCCTGATCTTTGTGCCGGGTGTGAGAGCGTTGTACTCGTCTATCGTGCAGGGCATATTGTAGAGGAAGTAAGCGCTGTGATCTTCATTCTGGGTGTAGAACGATGCCTTGCCGACACCGTTTTCTTCCCACCAGCCCTGCTTTGCCTGAACGCAGGTCTCGACTGTTACCTGTGTATCGAGGTCGGCAGCCTTGAATTCTTCAAAGCTCATTACGCCGGCGGCCTCAGAAGAAGCGCCTGCGGGAGTTACGGAAGTGATATGCGGATTTACGCCGTTGTACCAGTAGAGGAAGCCCTCCATGTCGATCATCTCGTCTACCTTGAGGTTCTGTACTGCCTTGTAGACATCGGTGTCGGGGCCGCAGAGATAGGACTCAACTGTGAATGTGAGAGTGTAGGAGTTGTTGACTACCTTGAAATAGAGGTCGCTGCCTACATCGCCGGAGCCGTCCCAGTTGTAGAGGAAAGCGTGCTCAACGCCGTCAGCGTCGGTTATGGGCTTAACCTTCATGTTTTTGAACGAAACATACTCGTTCTGGTGCTTGAGAAGAGCGTCTTCCTGGCTGAGTATATCGGTCACATCCAGGGGCTCTGCTATGAAGCTGCCTTCAATGATCTCGAATGTAGCGTCGGTTATCTCGATCTCGCCGGACCATTCGGACTTGAAGCCGCTTACTCTGATCTTTGTGCCGGGTGTGAGCTTCTCATAGTCAGCCTGGGAGCAGGCCATATTGTAAAGGAAGTAAGCGCCGTCCTCGTCCTGTGTATAAACGGTGGCCTTATCCTCCCACCAGCTCTGCTTTGCCTGAACATAAGTCTCGACTGTTACGGGCGAATCAATGGGAGCTGCTGCGTACTCGGCATAGCTCATAACGCCGGTCGCGGTTTCATTGCCGCCTGCTTCTGTGCCGGCAGTTTCGTTCGTTTCTGTTGTTGCGGCAGCTTCCGTGGTCGTTGTGGTATCGGCCGCAGTTGTGGTCGTTGCCGCAGCAGCGGTCGTAGTGGCAGCCGCAGGATTATTTCCGTTGCACGCTGCCGCGGAAACGATCAGCGCAGAAACAAGTGCGAGCACTGTTATCTTCTTTTTCATAAAATACCTCCGTTTTTTACAAACCGGTCGGTGCGGAACAGGTTCCGTACCGATATTATTTTTTATTTGTACACTAATATTATACACAATTCAGGCTTCAAGTCAACAGTTTTCGGCATCATTCAGCAGTTTGAACAACACAGCGCGGTTACAGAAGAAAAATTGATAGATAATCACAAGTAAATCTGCACAAAAAAGCTCCCGTTATGTGTACGGTTTGCACATAACGGGAGTGGATTCAGTGAGCAAATATCTTGATTATATCGTTGAAGGTCACGATAAGCATTAGCAGCATCAGTGCCGCAAATCCGATGAAATGCACCCAGCCTTCTTTCTCCGCAGAGATTGGTTTGCCGCGTATCGCCTCGATGAGCAGGAATACGAACCTCGCACCGTCGAGCGCGGGTACGGGCAGCAGGTTGAAGATGCCGAGATTTATGGTTATCAGCGCAATCAGCATCAGGAACGAACTGAAGCTCATGATCCTTATCGACTGGTCAAGCGCGCTTGCCATTGTCGATACCACGCCGATAGGTCCCGAGAGGTCGTTTATGCCGTATGTGCCTTTCAGCAGGTCGAACAGCGATATCCATATAAGACGGGCTTCGGTAAGGAACGTTTTTCCCGAGGCGGAAAGGACCGTGAAGAAGTCCTTGTCCTGCGGGTAGACCTTGAAATCTATCTTTATCCCGGCTGAATCCGTGGCGCTGCCGGGCTCGACGTACTCAAAGGGAACGCTGATCTTAACGGGAGCCCCGTCCCTGATGACCGTCATATCGTACCAGACGTACTCCTTCTTTGCCGCGTCCGCAAGGGCTTCCTTATTCTGGAAACAGTACGAGATATCCGTAGTTGTCCATATCGCCATGCCGTTCATCTCGACTATCTCGTCGTTGAGCATGAGCACCTGCGACGAAACCGCATCGTCATCGAAATATGATATCTTCGTGGTCGCTATCTTGTCGGAGGCGCAGACGCTTATCAGACACACCACAAGCCCGAGGATAAGGTTCATCACCGCACCTGCGACTATGACGATCATACGCTGCCATACAGGCTTGTTGCGGAAGTCATTCGGGTCTTCGCTTTCGTAATCTTCGCCGAGCTGCACCGCACCGCCGATGGGCAGGAGCTTGAACGACCATGTTGTAGTCTTCGTTTTCTTGCTGAACAGTCTCGGCCCCATTCCTATCGAGAACTCATAGATATTCATTTTAAACATCTTCGCCGTAAAGAAATGGCCGAATTCGTGTATTAGTATTATCGTAAAGAATACAAGAAGCGTGATAACGATGTTCAGAATATTGCTTAATACTGTCATAAACTGCCTTTCTGTATCTGTGCGCCGACATACTCGCGGGCTGCTCTGTCGGCTTCTGATATAGTATCGAGCGAGACTTCGGCGCTGTACGGAAGTGCCTCGCAGCAGCCGCATACCAGCTCGCCGATGCACAGGAACGGTATCTTGCCGTCAAGAAAAGCGGCTACCGCTGCTTCATTCGCTCCGTTGAGTATCGTAGGCGCCGTACCGCCTTTCGCTATCGCTCTGCGGGCTTCCGCAAGGCATACGAAGGTCTCCTCGTCCGCACGCCCGAATGTCAGTGTGCCCACATCGAACAGCGACAGTCTGCCGGAGAGCGACGGCAGGCGCTTCGGATACGTTACCGCGAACTGTATCGGTATCTTCATATCCGGTACACCGAGCTGCCCTATCACAGCACCGTCTTCATACTCTACCGCCGAGTGCAGTATGCTTTGCCGGTGAACGACTACCTCCACCTGTTCCGGAGTCACATCGAAGAGACGAACCGCTTCTATCAGCTCAAGGCCTTTGTTCATGAGTGTGGCGCTGTCCGTGGTTATCTTCCTGCCCATGCTCCAGTTCGGGTGGTGAAGAGCCTGCTCAAGCGTAACCGTGCGGAGCCTCTCTTTATTATACCCGAAAAAAGGGCCTCCCGACGCCGTCAGGATTATTTTATTTATCTTGTTCTGCGAATTTCCCATAAGAGACTGAAAAATCGCAGAATGTTCACTGTCTATCGGTACTATATCGACACCGTTCGCCTTTTCGGCGGCTTTCACCAGCTCACCGCCTGTAACAAGCGTTTCCTTGTTCGCAAGGCCTACGCGGTTTCCGGCGTTCAGAGCCGCAAGAGTAGGTTCAAGACCTACCATTCCGACCACGGCGTTTATCACCATATCCACCGGCAATGCCGCTGTCGCGCAGAGCGCTTCTTTTCCGCAGACTACCTTTATTCCGGTATCTGCAAGGCGCGTCCTGACATCATTATATGCCGCGGCGTCGGTCATACATACCGTTTCGGGTCTGAATTCCCTTGCCTGCCGCTCTATAAGGGCGGCACTGCTGTTCGCGGTAAGGGCTTTTATCTTATAGCCATGCATACGGGCTACATCAAGTGTCTGTGTTCCTATCGAGCCGGTTGAGCCGAGGATCGTCAGTGTCTTTTTTTCGTCCATTGTTCTGCCTTTGTTCTTTAATAATATCCCCCGCCCTTTCCGGCGGGGGAATGATCTATGCTATAACTGCTGTTATCGGGAAAATCACCTTGAAGAGCAGATATATGAACGGTGCAACGAGCAGCACGCTGTCGAACCTGTCCATAACTCCGCCGTGTCCCGGGAATATCTCGCTGAAATCCTTGACGCCGCACTGGCGTTTGAGCAGAGATGCGATAAGGTCTCCGAGAAGCCCGAGGAATGTGGAAATGACCGCGGCTATCACAAGTATGGAAATATTCACTGTGAAATGCTTTTCGCCAGTCATCAGGATATCGCAGAGCTCATAGCCGAAGCCGAGTATCACCGCGAATATCACCGCTGTTACCAGCCCGCCGAAGAAACCTTCCCAGGTTTTCTTAGGGCTTATCTCCGGACAGAGCTTGTGCTTGCCGAGGAACGTTCCCACGAAATACGCGCCTCCGTCTGCGACCCATGCGGTGGTAAGCGTGTATATCACAAGGAATACAGAGTGTTCTATCCACTGGAAGTAGAAGAACGCTATCGTCGATATCGAGAACGGTATGCAGATAGAAATGAAGGCTATGAAGCCCAGCTCCTCGAACTTGATCTCCTTATGCCGCATGAGCGTTGCCGCGAACAGCAGCACGAGGAACAGAAATGATACCGGTACTGCGAATATTTTCAGATCCGCATAGCAGAAAAACAGCGGCAGAAGTGTCGAAAACAGCAGGCTCAGTACGGTTATGCTGCGGTATTTTATATACTTCGCGGCCGACAGTACTTCAAATACGGCCATGATCGACAGCAGCGACGTTGCGGCAGCCATAACATGGGGGCATATCCCTCCGAGAAATATAACCGCTATCGCGAACGGTACTCCTATCGCAGCAGTCAGAAGCCGCTTAGCCATCAGATCATCTCTTTTCCGGTTGATTTCTTATTTTTAGTATCAAATTCCGCCGAAGCGGCGATTTCTGCGCGCGTATTCATCAAGCGCGGCATTCAGGTCTTTTTTGCTGAAATCCGGCCACAGCACATCCATGAAAACATACTCCGCGTAGGCTGCCTGCCAGATCAGGAAATTGGAAAGGCGCTGTTCCCCGCTGGGTCTGATTATCAGATCGACATCCGGCAGTCCCGCGGTATAAAGGTGCTGCGAGAAGCTCTCCTCAGTCAGGCTGTCGGGATCGGTTCCGCTTTTCAGCAAGGTCTTCGCGGCATTGACGATATCGTCGCGGCCGCCGTAATTCAGGGCAACACAGCACTTCATGCCGGTATTGCCCACAGAGGCGTCCTCTGCCCTTTTTATCTTTTCTTTAAGTATATCATCGAGGGGGTCTGTATTTCCCAGGATCTTCAGCACGACATTTTCATCTGTCATCTTCATCACTTTGTCCAGATATTCGGACAGGAGCTTCATGATCGCGTTGACCTCATCTTTCGGGCGTTTCCAGTTTTCAGTGGAGAACGCGTAGAAAGTGACACACTCTATACCAAGCTCCATGCACCAGCGCGTGCAGGCCTCAAAGGTCTTCGCGCCCTGAACATGGCCGGCTGTGCGCGGCAGCATACGTTTCTTCGCCCATCTGCCGTTGCCGTCCATTATGATGCCGATGTGACGCGGCAAAAGTTTTTCTTCCATTCCTGCCGCCGATCAGACTGTCATGATCTCTTTTTCTTTTTCCGCGCAGATCTTGTCGATCTTCTCGCAGTACTTGTCGGTTATTGTCTGGACCTTCTTCTCGCCGTCCTTAACATCGTCCTCGGTGATCTCGCTGTTCTTCTTCATGGTCTTGAACTTATCCATGGTGTCGCGGCGGCAGTTTCTTACGGCTACCTTTGCTTCTTCACCGTATTTCTTTACCTGCTTGCAGAGATCCTTTCTGCGCTCTTCTGTGAGCTGCGGGAATACGATCCTTATGGATTTGCCGTCATTTGTGGGAGTGATCCCGATATCGCTTGCCATTATCGCTTTTTCGATAGCCTTGAGGGAAGAAGCGTCCCACGGCTGTATAACAAGTATTCTCGCCTCGGCAACAGACACCGCAGCCATAGCGTTTATCTGTGTGGGTACTCCGTAATAATCAACTGTGATCTTGTCAAGAATGCCCGGGTTCGCACGGCCGGCTCTTATCGAGGAAAACTCCTTTTCCATTGACTTGACGCACTTTTCCATTCTCTCTTCGGTATTTTTGAGTGTTTCTTTCATGATGATCTTCCTTTCCGTTACAGATTTATGACTGGTTGCTTACAAGTGTGCCGACCTTCTCGCCCATGACGGCATCGAAGATGTTGTCGGGACGGTGCAGATCGAATACGATCAGCGGGATATTGTTTTCTATGCACATCGCGGCCGCTGTTCCGTCGAGAACACGCAGACCGTTGACGAGTATGTCCTTGTGGCGGAGTGTCTCATACTTCACAGCGTCGTCGAATTTAAGAGGATCCTTGTCATACACGCCGTCAACCATTGTTGCTTTCAGCACGATCTCGGCATTTATCTCCGCGGCACGCAGCGCAGCGGCGCTGTCGGTCGAGAAGAACGGGTTTCCGGTGCCGCATCCGAATATTACTATTCTGCCCTTTTCAAAGTGTCTCAACGCCTTCTCGCGGATATACGGTTCGCAGATCGCGTTCATTGCGATCGCGGACTGAACTCTCACATCACAGCCGAGCTCCTTCAGTGCGTCGCCCACGGCAAGCGCGTTCATCGTGGTCGCGAGCATACCGATATGGTCTGCCGTTACTCTGTCCATATTCTCGCTTGATCTTCCGCGCCAGAAGTTTCCGCCGCCTACGACTATGCCGACCTGCACTCCCGCGTCTGCGCAGCGCTTGACGCTCTTGCAGATGGAATTGATAGTCGGAAGGTCGAGTCCGGTCTTCTTGTCGCCGGCCAGAGCTTCTCCGCTCAGTTTGAGTAGTATTCTTTTGTACTTGGGTTCAGCCATGATATTTACTTCCTTTCCGCTATTATCAATAATCAAGTACGCGCAGAGAACCGATAACGTTCAGTTTTCCGCACTTTTCGTCAAAGTCGGCTTCGTTCATAACGCCTGTAACGAATGCACATTCGTCGTCGGGGGCTCCGTCACGCGACAGGAACCTTACTTCTCCGAAGATGCTCTCCGCCGTTTTTCTGTCGGCATTTGCGCGGACATAGAACCTGTTCTCGAGCTTTCTGTACGGTATTATAAAGCTCTGTTCGCTGTCCTCCCAGTGCATGGTCTTTGATGTGTGGTCGGTCTTGAGAGCGTTTATTATATCCGCTACCACCGCGCTGGCTGTGGGAAGCTTTCCGGCGCCCTTTCCGTAGAATACCACATCGCCCGTAGCGTCGCTGCGAACGAGTATGGCGTTGAACACATCGTTGACTCCAGCAAGCTGGCTCTCGCCGTTTATGACTGCCGGGCAGGTCATTACTGCCACATCGGCGCCGCGCTTCGCAGCGAAACCTATCAGCTTTATCACGCTGTTCATGCTCTCGCAGTATTTCACATCCTCAAGGGTGATCTTCGTGATGCCCTCGGTGTGTATATTCTCGGGATAGACGTGTCTGCCGAATGCCAGGGATGCAAGGATGCATATCTTGCGGCAGGTATCGTGACCCTCGACATCAGCGGAGGGGTCGCGCTCGGCGTAACCGAGCTCCTGCGCTATCTTCAGCGCTTCGTCAAATCCCATATTCTCCTTTATCATCTTGGTGAGGATAAAGTTGGTCGTTCCGTTAAGTATGCCGGCGATCTCCTCGATCTCGTCCGTGGAGAGGCACTGGTTCAGCGGACGGATTATCGGTATGCCGCCGCCTACGCTGGCTTCAAAGAAGAAGTTCACATTATGCTCGCGGGCGATCCTTAGCAGTTCGGCTCCCTTGGTCGCCACAAGCTCCTTATTCGAGGTGACTACGCTCTTCCCTGCCTCGAGACAGGCTTTTACATAGCCGTAGGAATACTTCACGCCGCCTATGACCTCGGCAACTACGAATACTTCGGGATCATTCACGATATCGTCAAAATTCTTCGTGAACTTGTCGCGGTAGCGTTCGTCGGGGCAGTCCCTTATTTCGAGGATATACTTGATATCAAGCTCCTCGCCTACTTTCTTTTCAAGTGTCGCTTTGTTTTTGTAAAAAACTTCTACGGTGCCGGAGCCGACAACTCCGAAACCGAGTACAGCGATCTTTTTCATACGTCTTTCCCTTTCTGTGGAACATTGCGCGGAGCCCGTGCCCCCTGACCGTCAGATATCGTCCGGCACGGAGTGAGTCTCTGCCTTGCAGTTGTTAGTATTGCGATATATAATTATATCATATTTTCCAATATATTACAAGTATTTCTGTAAATTTTTATCATAAAAAATTACAGAATTATCTCCGTTTGTACCGCCAAACGGAGATAATACAGTCATTTTATCGCTTTTTCAGTATTTTTTTCAGGTATTTACCGGTATATGAAGCCTTGACTTCAGCCACCTGCTCCGGGGTACCTGCCGCTATGACGGTACCGCCCTTGTCGCCGCCCTCCGGGCCGAGGTCTATGATGTAGTCGGCGGTCTTTATCACGTCGAGATTATGCTCTATGACTATCACCGTATTGCCGCCCTCAACAAGCTTCTGAAGCACTTCTATCAGTTTGTGGACATCGGCGGAATGAAGTCCCGTTGTAGGTTCATCGAGTATATACACCGTTCTGCCCGTAGCACGGCGGGCGAGCTCTGTGGCAAGCTTCACGCGCTGGGCTTCGCCGCCTGAGAGCGTGGTGGCGGGCTGGCCTATCTTCGCGTAGCCGAGACCCACGTCGCAGAGGGTTTTCAGCTTGCGGTATATCTTCGGCACGTTCTCAAAGAACTTACAGCCTTCCTCTATGGTCATTTCAAGCACATCATAGATGTTCTTCCCCTTATAGCGCACATCAAGGGTCTCGCGGTTATAGCGCATACCCTTGCAGACCTCGCAGGGAACGTACACATCGGGCAGGAAGTGCATCTCGATCTTTATTATTCCGTCGCCCTGACACGCCTCGCAGCGGCCGCCCTTTACATTGAACGAGAAACGCGCCGTTCCGTAGCCTTTCATCTTCGCTTCGTTCGTCGAGGCGAACAGATCACGGATATCAGTGAACACGCCGGTGTATGTTGCAGGATTGGAGCGGGGCGTTCTGCCGATAGGCGCCTGATCTATGGCTATGACCTTGTCGAGCTGTTCGGCGCCCTGTATCTCCCTGACCCTGCCGACCCGTGTCCGGGCGTGATTAAGCGTACCGGCAAGGTAGTTGTAAAGGATCTCGTTGACCATGGAGCTCTTGCCGCTGCCGGATACTCCGGTGACGCAGGTGAACACACCGAGCGGTATCTCAACATCTATGTCTTTCAGGTTGTTTTCGGCTGCTCCGATTATTCTCAGGCAGCGTCCGTCCGGCTTGCGGCGCTCCGCCGGGACCGGTATCTTCTTCCTGCCAGAAAGGTACTGGCCGGTTATGGATTTCTCGCACGCCATTATCTCCTCGGCAGTGCCGCAGGCTACGACTTCGCCGCCGTGTATGCCTGCGCCGGGACCTATATCGACGATGTAGTCGGCTTCCCGCATCGTGTCTTCGTCATGCTCGACCACGATCACGGTATTGCCCAGGTCGCGGAGGTTCTTGAGCGTTCCTATGAGCTTGTCGTTGTCGCGCTGATGCAGGCCTATGCTGGGCTCGTCCAGGATATACAGCACGCCCATGAGCGAGCTTCCTATCTGCGTTGCCAGACGTATGCGCTGGCTCTCGCCGCCGGACAGCGTACCTGCCGCTCTCGACAGCGTCAGGTATTCGAGACCTACGCTGCGCAGGAAGTTCAGACGGGATCTGATCTCTTTCAGTATGAGCCTGCCGATGAGCGCGTCACGTTCCGACAGTTCCATGGAGTTCACGAAATCATCCGCTTCGGAAATGCTCATTTTGCAGAATTCGCTGATATTCTTCCCGCAGACCGTCACCGCCAGCGATTCCTTTTTCAGTCTCTCGCCGTGGCACTCGGGACATTCGGTGTCGTGCATATACTGCTCTATCGAGGCTCTTGCGGAGTCGGTGCCGTCTTTGTAGCGGCGCTCGAGGTTGTTGATAACGCCCTCGAAGTCGGAATTCCTGTACCCGCCGCCGAACACGTCGAGCACGTCTATCCTTATGCGCTCGCCCTTTGTTCCATAGAGGAAAATATCGAGCTCCTCGGGTTTCAGTTCCTTTACGGGAACGTCGAGGGAGATGCCGTAGCGCTTCGATATCGCGGTGTAGTACATCATGGCGATAGAGCTGTCGTCGAGGGAATTCCAGCCTATCGCGTTTATCGCGCCCTCGCGTATGGAAAGGCTCCTGTCCGGTATTATCCGGTCGGGATCCACGGTATGGAACATTCCGAGACCCGTGCAGCACGGGCAGGCTCCGAACGGATTGTTGAACGAGAACATTCTCGGTACCAGCTCGTCGATGCTGATATTATGTTCCGGGCAGGCGTAGTTCTGGGAAAAATGAAGCTCCTCACCGCCTACCACATCTATATATATCAGGCCGTCGGTGAGTTTGCCGGCTGTCTCAAGACTGTCCGTAAGGCGGGAATCTATGCCCTCCTTGACCACAAGCCGGTCTACTACCGCCTCGATATTATGCTTGATGTTCTTTGACAGCTTTATCGTCTCCGAAAGGTCATACATTATGCCGTCAATGCGAACGCGGACAAAACCCTGTTTCCGCAGGCTCTCCAGCTCCTTCGCGTATTCGCCCTTTCTGCCGCGGGCTATCGGGGCGAGTACCTGTATCTTTGTGCCCTCTTCGAGCTCCATGATCTGATCGACGATCTGATCCACAGTCTGCTGGCTTATCTCACGGCCGCATACCGGGCAGTGAGGAACGCCTATCCGGGCATAAAGAAGACGGAGATAATCGTATATCTCCGTGACGGTCCCCACTGTGGAGCGCGGATTGTTGGAAGTGGTCTTCTGATCTATCGAGATCGCCGGAGAAAGGCCTTCTATGCTCTCGACATTGGGCTTTTCCATCTGGCCGAGAAACATTCTCGCATAAGACGAGAGGCTTTCCATATAGCGTCTCTGGCCGTCGGCATATATCGTATCAAACGCGAGAGAAGACTTCCCCGAACCCGACAGACCCGTGAATACCACCAGCTTGTCGCGGGGTATGGTAAGGTCTATGTTCTTCAGGTTGTGCTCCTTCGCGCCTCTTATGACTATTTTATCGTTTGCCATTCTTTTGTTCCTTTCGGTATCTTATCTGTCTATAAATGCGAATATGCGCTCGTTGAAATCGGGGGCTTCCTCATAGGTGGCGTGGCCGAGTCCGTCATATACATACAGCTCGCTGCCTGCTATGCGTTCGTGCAGGTCATACAGAGCCTGAGTTCCGGTGGTCTTGTCGTCACTGCCGCCCACTATGAGCGTCGGGCATTGTATGTCATTAAGTATTCCGCGGGCGTCGAATCCGAGTATTGCCTTAGCGTTTATGAAAAATCTGCGGTAATTGTCGTCGGGCTTCGCCAGCATACCGAGAAACGGATAGAACTTCCTGTATTTCTTCAGATATCCGGGCGAATAGCTTTTCTCTGCCGTGTCGATCATTAACTGCTTATGGTCGTCGGCTTCCGCCATTTTTATCCAGCCGTTCACAGTATCGTTTATGATGTCATTCACACACGGTGCAGTTACGGCAAGTACCAGCTTCTTCACAAGCTCCGGGTGCTTCGCGGCAAGGAACTGCGCGATCATTCCGCCCTGCGATACTCCGACGATGTACGCGCTTTCTATGCCCAGCTCCTTCATGGCGGCAGCCTGATCCTCCGCCATATCCTCTATGGAAAATCCTTCGGGGATATCGTTGCGGCGGCTGAACATATATACCGTATGAGCGCCGAGGAACGGCTTGTAGGGACCGACAAGCATTCTTGCCTTGCCCTTTACCGTCGCAAAGCCGTCGGAAAGCCCGGGGATAAGGATAACTTTCTTTTCCCCGTCCCCGAATGAGACATAATACATCCCGCTGCTGCCGACATCCGCCTTTCCGTTATTATACGTTATTCCCATGAGTGTATACTCCCATTGTCATTTCTTTTCGCCTCTGAGTTCCTTTATCTTGTCGCGGAAGAATGCCGCCTGTTCGAAATCCAGCAGCCTTGCCGCTTCCTTCATCATTGCCGTGTACTGGGCTATCAGCTTTTCCTTGTCCTTTGCGGTCAGTTTCTGCTTCTTACCCGGCTTGTCTTCCTTGGCGGAGATGTCTATGATGTCACGGACTTCCTTGATTATCGTCTTAGGTGTGATACCGTGCTCCTCGTTATACTTCATCTGTATCTCGCGGCGGCGGTTCGTTTCGTTTATGGCGTTTTCCATGCTTCCGGTGACTGTGTCGGCATACATTATGACCTGACCGTTGGCGTTTCTGGCGGCACGGCCTATGGTCTGTATCAGCGACGACTCGCTGCGCAGGAAACCCTCCTTGTCCGCGTCGAGTATCACCACAAGTGATACTTCCGGGATATCGAGGCCTTCACGCAGCAGGTTTATTCCCACAAGAACGTCAAACTCGCCGAGACGCAGGTCACGCACTATCTCCATACGCTCCATTGTATCGATGTCATGGTGCATATAGCGGACTTTAAGGCCTGCTCTTTCGAGGTACTTCGTGAGGTCTTCCGCCATTTTCTTTGTGAGTGTGGTTATGAGTACGCGCTCCTTGCGGGCTATGCGTATGTTCAGCTCGGAAACGAGGTCTTCGATCTGGCCGTCGGTGGGTTTTACTATTATCTCCGGATCCACAAGTCCCGTAGGACGGATTATCTGCTCGGCAACTACCGAGGCGTGCTCCTTTTCAAAGGGACCGGGTGTTGCGGAAACATACACCGCCTGGTTTATCTTCGCGTAGAACTCGTCAAAATTCATCGGGCGGTTGTCATACGCGGAAGGAAGCCGGAATCCGTAGTCTATCAGGTTCTTCTTGCGTGCCGAGTCGCCGCCGTACATTCCCCGCACCTGCGGGAGCGTGACGTGGCTCTCGTCCACCATAAGCAGGAAATCCTCAGGAAAGTGGTCTATGAGCGTTATCGGGGTACTGCCCGGAGGACGGCGCGCAAGCACTCTCGAATAGTTCTCGATGCCCTTGCACATTCCGATCTCCCGCAGCATCTCCATATCGTACTTCGTGCGTTCGGCTATGCGCTGGGCTTCGATAAGCTTGTGCTCCGCGGTGAACTTCTCAACCTGCTGCTCCATTTCCTTTTCGATATCGTTCAGGGCTTCTTCCAGCTTGTCCCTGCCCACTATATAATGCGAGGCCGGGAATATTGCCGCGTGCAGCAGCTCGCGCTTTGCTATGCCCGTTACGACTTCAAACTCGGAGATGCGGTCGATCTCGTCGCCGAAGAACTCGACGCGTATTGCAGCTTCCTGCGTGGCTCCTGCCGGGAATATCTCCACGGTATCGCCGCGCACACGGAACTTGTTTCTTATGAAATTGACGTCGTTGCGCTCGTACTGCATGGTTATCAGGCGCTTTACAAGCTCGTCGCGGCCCAGTTCCATGCCCTTGCGCAGAGACACGGTATTGGAGCGGTACTCCTCCGGGCTGCCGAGGCTGTAGATGCAGGAAACCGACGAGACTATGATGACATCACGGCGCTCGGCAAGCGAGAATGTCGCGGAATGGCGCAGGCGGTCGATATCGTCATTTATGGCGCTGTCCTTCTCGATATAGGAATCGGTCGAGGGTATATACGCCTCTGGCTGGTAATAGTCGTAGTACGACACGAAATATTCCACGGCATTGTCCGGGAAGAACTCCCTGAACTCGCTGCAGAGCTGGGCGGCAAGAGTCTTGTTATGGGCGAGCACCAGTGTCGGGCGGTTTATGCGCTCGATGATGTTCGCCATTGTGAAAGTCTTGCCGGAGCCGGTGACACCGAGGAGCACCTGCTCCCGGTTGCCGCTCTCGATGCTATTTACGAGCTTTTCTATCGCCTCCGGTTGGTCACCGGTGGGTTTGTAGGGTGATTTTAATACGAATCTGTCCAAACGGGCTCCTCCGCCTTAATCCTTGAATACCGCTCCGACGCTTGCGTTGCGGACGTGCATAGCATAGCGCTTGATGTAGCCTGTGAGGGGCTTCGGCGGGAGTATTCCCTTTTCCCTGCGCTTTGCGATCTCGTCTTCCGGAACAAGCAGCTCTATCGAGCGGTTCGGTATGTCGATGTGTATCTTGTCTCCATTCTCGACAAAAGCGATAAGTCCGCCTTCAGCCGCTTCTGGAGAGATGTGTCCTACGGACGCTCCGCGGCTCGCGCCGCTGAATCTGCCGTCGGTGATGAGCGCCACTGTGCCGTCGAGTCCTTTGCCTGCGATAGCTGCCGTAGGCGAGAGCATTTCCGGCATTCCGGGACCGCCCTTGGGGCCTTCATAGCGGATAACTACAACGTCGCCCGGCACTATGCCGCCGTTCAGTACCGCATCATATGCTTCCTGCTCACCTTCAAATACCTTCGCGGTACCCGTGAAGTCCATCATTTCGGGCTTTACGGCGCCCTGCTTAACAACGGCGCCTTCGGGTGCAAGATTGCCCTTGAGTATCGCTATGCCGCCGTCCGCACGGATAGGTGTTTCTATATCATGTATCACTGTGCCGTCAGCGTAAGCCGCCTTTTCCAGTCTGTCGCGCTGTGTGCCGGTGACTGTCAGAGCGTCCCCGTCGATGAGGCCTTTCTTTGAAAGCTCATGCATTACAGCCTGTATGCCGCCGACTTCATTCATATCCTCGATGAAGATACTGCTGGCGGGATTGAGCTTGGAAAGCTGCGGTATCTTACGGCTCATGGCATCGATATCGTCTATACTGATATCCGCCTTGGCCTCATGCGCTATGGCAAGCAGATGAAGCACCGTGTTCGACGATGCGCCTATCGCCATATCAACGGCAAGAGCGTTGAGCATATTGCGGCGTGTAATGATATCGAGAGGACGGATATCCTCCCTGACCAGCTCTATGATGCGTTCGCCGGTCTCCTTTGCAAGTCTGCGGCGCGCGGAATTGACCGCGGGCTCCGTTCCGTTGAACGGCAGAGCAAGACCTGCCGCCTCGGTGAGGCAGTTCATGGAATTCGCGGTGTACATACCCGAGCAGGATCCGCAGGTCGGGCAGGACTTGTTCTCCCACTCGCGCAGTTCCTCATCGGATACCTTGCCGTCGGCGTATTTCCCGACTACCTCGAAGTTCTCCGACAGGCCTACGCGTCTGCCGCGTACCCTGCCGGGGCTCATGGGGCCGCCGCTCACAAATATCGATGGTATGTTGAGTCTTGCCGCCGCAAGTATCATAGCGGGAACTATCTTGTCGCAGTTCGGGATAAATACAGCACCGTCCAGCGGGTGGGCGGTCAGCATCACCTCGATGCTGTCTGTTATAAGCTCACGGGAAGCAAGAGAATATCTCATTCCCTTATGGTTCATGGCGAGACCGTCGCATACGCCTATGGTATTGAACCCGAAGGGTACTCCGCCTGCGTTGCGGATACCGTCTTTTACAGCCTGCGCAATCTCTCCGAGGTGCATATGACCGGGAATATAGTCGCTCTCTGCGGATACTACAGCTATGAACGGCTTTTTCATCTCACTGTCCGTAATACCGAGAGCCTTAAGCAGCGAACGGTGCGGGAGCCTTGTTATCCCGTCCTTCAGAAGATCACTTCTCAAATTTTAATGTCCTTTCATTTATTCCCGAAAACATTCTTCAGTATTCCACCTTCACTGCACTTTCCGAGCATCGCGGCACCTATTATGCCGGCATCGTTGCCGAGCTTGCATAGGCATATCTCCGTGTTCTTCTTGCTGTTCTTTGAATATACCTGTCCGGCTACCAGCTTCTTCAGCGGTATGAGCAGATTGTCGCCCTCGTTGCATACTCCTCCGCCTATGGCGAGTATGTCGGGCTGGAACACGTTTATCGTATTGGTTATGCCGCAGGCAAGTGCCTTGATATATCTGTCGACCACGGCCTGTCCGTCCTCGTCCAGCATCTTCGCAGCATTGAATGCCGTTCTCGCGCTTATCCTGCCGTCGGCTTCGACCAGCTGATGTATCTTGCTGGCGGGGTGCTTCTCCATAGCTTCGCGGGTCATTCTCACAAGGCCGCGCGCAGAGGCGTAGGCTTCAAAGCAGCCGCGTCTGCCGCAGGTACATTCGTAGCCGTCCACGACTATGACTGTGTGGCCTATCTCACCGCCGGCAAAGTTCGTGCCGGAGAATATCCTGCCGTTTATGATTATTCCCGCCCCGACACCTGTTCCGAGAGTGATTATAACGGCGTTCTTCGAGTCCTTGGCCGCACCCGCGAGATATTCGCCGTATGCCGCGGCGTTGGCGTCGTTCTCGATGTATGTCTTCTTGCCGTACTTTGCTTCTATATCGGCCAGCAGAGGTACATTGTTCCAGTGCAGATTGTTGGAATACTCGACTATGCCGGTGTCGGTGTTGCAGGTGCCGGGACAGCCCGCGCCTATCCAGCGGACATCGCCCATATCAACTCCGGAATCCTTTACCGCCATGTCAACGCTCTCGAAGATGTCCCTGATTATCTCTTCATACGGCCGTTCGCTGTCGGTCTTGACCTTGCCGCGTCCGACGATGCTGTAATTCTCGTCCACTACGCCTGTGGAAAGGTTCGTGCCGCCGATGTCTATGCCGATGTAGTATTTCATAGAACTCCCCCTTTTATATTATATCGGTGAGTATCACTTCGCCGCTGCCTTTCAGGGTAAATCTGCCGTAGCCTGCCGGAATAAATGCGCTGTCGCCCTTGTTCAGTTCAACATCTCCCACCGTGAAGCTGCCGCTCAGCACGAGCACGGAAGCAAACGACGCGTCAGTCGCCTCAAGCTCCGCCTTTTCGGTGATATCGAGCTTGTTCACGTTGAAATACTCGCAGGAAGCCAGCAGTGTCTCCGAATAACCGTCCTTTGAGATCTTTTCGCCCTGCGGCTTTGTCGGGCGCGTCGGAGGTATCAGCTTTGTGACTTCGCAGGCCTTGTCTATGTGCAGATCGCGGGGCTTGCCGTCCTTGCCGACTCTGCCGTAATCATAGATGCGGTAGGTAGTGTTGGAATTCTGCTGTATCTCCGCGATAAGTATGCCCTTTCCTATGGCGTGGAGGGTTCCCGATTCTATGAAGAACACGTCTCCCTTATGCACCGGGACGTTGTTCGTGACTTCGAGCAGTGTGTTGTTCCTGATGCGCTCCGCAAATTCCTCGCGGGTGATCCCGTGCTTAAAGCCGTAAAGCAGCTCCGCGCCGGGTTCGGCATCAACGATGTACCACATTTCTGTTTTGCCGTACTCGCCCTCAACGCGCAGTGCATATTCATTGTCGGGATGAACCTGCACGGACAGGTTGTCCTTCGCGTCTATCAGTTTTATCAGTATCGGGAAATACTCAAAACGTCCGCAGTTTGTGCCGAGTACGCCTTTTCCCTCTTTTTCGATATATTCTTCAAGTGTCCTGCCCGCGTATCCGCCGTTGGCTATAACGCTCTTGCCGTCCTTGTGGCAGGAGAGCTCCCAGCTCTCGGCAACCTTGTCGGCATCAGATATCTTGCCGTATTCGTCGCGCAGTCTTGTGCCGCCCCAGATGTAATCCTTGCACGGTGCGGTGAGCTTCATCACATACATATTATTTCCGCCTTTCCTGATTGTATAGATATTATTATTATACCACAAACAATATTAAATGTAAAGCAAAAAAAATTCAATACGGGTATTGACAAAACGCAAATTATGTTGTATAATATTAAACAGTCATTCGATATTTGTTTATGGTGGGCTTAGCGTAGTTGGCCTAACGCGTCAGATTGTGGATCTGAAGATCGTGGGTTCGAATCCCACATCCCACCCCAGCGGCGAGCCGCCGCTCCCAAACCGTCTGTCAATTTTGTGGCAGACGGTATTTTTCTGCCTCGCTGTCCAAAGAAAAATCTAAAGTGTTAACTACAGACAGCGGCGAGCCGCCGCTCCCAAACCGTCTGTCAATTTTGTGGCAGACGGTATTTTTCTGCCTCGCTGTCCAAAGAAAGATCTAAAGTGTTAACTACAGACAGCGGCGAGCCGCCGCTTCCAATCCGTCTGTTACCTTGGTAGCAGACGGATTTTTTCTGCCTCGCAGACGTTTTATCCTGCTTTATCATTCCGCCTCGCAGGACTGTTTTTTCTGATTTCCGAACGCATTTTCAGCACATTCATTGTTCTTGACATTGAGCGGCAAATATTATATAATATCAGTAAAACAAATTACAAAGGAACAGCTATGAAAAAACATCTTCTTAAAATTTCCGCTGTCGC
>JAEEGL015990007.1_pt1 | contig 43187 bp, 40 predicted proteins | sample 9134231 | NCBI WGS metagenome assembly JAEEGL01 (sample SAMN16246548, study PRJNA631951) | gut metagenome | biome: gut microbiome; feature: rumen; material: fiber-attached | host: Bos | place: Iran: Karaj | collected 2018-10
CGGTCAAATTACCCGACCAAGAGTAAATACCATCACCGTCATCAGTCATTTCAACGTTACCAGTGGTTGTCCAGCCATTAAAGCCTTCGCCCACCAGATACATAGCAGCTTGGGCTTTCAAGCCTACCATTGCAAACAATGCAACAAAAATAAATGAATAAATCTTTTTCATGATAAAATGATTAGTAAAATAACAAGTATAAAATCTCTTTTGTTTGGTTGTTTGTGCAAAAGTATATCATATTTTTATAAAACAATAATAATCAGCGAGAAATATACTAATCATACTATTAAATCTACCCATTATAGTAAAATAAATCAAGAGGGTGTTCAAATTTGAACACCCTCTTGATTTTCTGTTCAGTAAAAAATAAGTTTACTTAAGGACAATACTCTCAAGTATTGCTCTAACCTCTTCATTGGTGATTGGGTCACCTTTGATTTCATCGGTGCTCACTGTAATCTTCACAGTAGCATCGGTTTTTTCGCCTTGAGGAGCAATAATCCAGTAGGAGTTACGTCCATCTTTATTCAAGACGTTCAATTTACCACCTTGAACTTGAATTTCCTCTACCTGTTTGTATCCACCATCAGGACTCAAGTAATATTCCATAGCCTTATCAAAAGCCTCGGTATCCTCCTTAATTGTGATGAAATGAGAGAACTTCTCGCCTTTGTGCTTGATTTCCACATTGGCGTCTTCATTAGTAACTACCTCCCAGCCCTCGGGTTGAATGATGGTGAAGTGGGTCTTCTCGATGGGTGTACCTTGAATTTTAGGACCTCCAGAGCACGATGTAATGGCCACTAATGCAGCCACTAAAGTGAATAATGCAAATAATTTCTTCATCTCTTTAAATGGTTTTGGTTAAACAATAAATTTTGATTATTTGCAAAATTAATCCTTTCATTGAAAACCGCCAAAAATCACACAAAAAAATCACACAAACAGTAATATATAAAATCTAATAATCCAGTGTGCTTTATAATAGCACAAGTGCACTGACAACAAGAAGAATGCGCTCGGACAGTTGGACCCGAGCGCATTCACTACATCCTCTCGAATATTAATTATTTAACGAGTTTCACAGCTTTGCGGCTACCATCCTGATAGGTAACAACCATTATGTTGATGCCATACAATGGTGTGTCACTCATCACACCAGTAGTATTGATATACTTAACCGATACAACGTTCTCTCCTGCATTCAGAGTAGTAATAGCTGAGGGTTTGAAGCCCGTAACAGTAAGTACACCGTCCTCGATGGTGAGGGTATATTCTTTCTCCTCAGTAAGCACCAGGTTATCGCCATCGACTAGAGTCACACTGGGATTTTCGGCAGTTAATGTCACGCCACCGCCCCACCAGTTTCCGTTCTCGTCTATAATCTTGAACTCTCCGCTGAAGGTCTGTGTCAAAGTGAACTCATTGCCATTCTCCTCAAACGGAACCATTTCCAACTCGTTCCAACCGTTGAAAAAGCCTATCAGGTAATAAGCCTTGTCGGGAATAATTTCTTCGGTGAGAGAGATATTGAGCGTACAGCCAGTCTCGGTCACGTTGCTGATAGTAAGAGTGACGTTGCCGCTAACGGGGAAATGCATGTTGGCAGTGCCATAAGATGTCGAAAGCTGATTGTCGCCGGTAGCAAGATTGCTTGCACCCATCAAACCCGCATCAAATACACTCCAATTGTTGAAATTCTCGTTATTGCCAATGTTTGAAAGCTTGAAGTCGGCTGCTGTAGCGCCTTCATACTCCAGCGTGTAGGTACCATCGCCGTTGTTAGAGAACACCTGATTTCCTGCTGGGGGCATATTCCAGTCGCCAAAAGCAGCACCAGTCACTGCAAATATGCGCTGTGCGGGATTAAAGACAGGCTCTTCTGATAGAGCTATCCTGGCCTGGTCAGTGTTGTAATTGTACTGAATAATATAGTCTCCCGAGTTAGTCAATGTCCATGCACCCATAGATGTGGTTTCTTCCCAATCGCCAGTAGGTGCCGAGCCGTCACCGCTAGCAGGCCCACGTTGTGAGCCCCAATTCTCGGTGTCACGGAAGAATGCGAACGACGAACCTGCGGTCAAATTACCCGACCAAGAGTAAATACCATCACCGTCATCAGTCATTTCAACGTTACCAGTGGTTGTCCAGCCATTAAAGCCTTCGCCCACCAGATACATAGCAGCTTGGGCTTTCAACCCAACCATAGCTAACAAAGCGAAAATAGTAAGAGTAATCATTTTCTTCATAAGCCAATGCATTATTATCGTAAATAAATTAGTTTCTCTGCAAAATTACTCCTTATTTTTTATAAATCACTAATTATCAACTGAAATGCACAAAAAAGTGACCTGCAATGGTTTGCAATGCAGGTCACTTGAGTTCTTTATAAATTCTGCTACGATTGATTAGAAGCGGTAGCCAATGGCGATTTGAGCGTTACCGTTCTTATAATTACCACTCTTGAACGCATTGGTCACGCCCATGGTGTAACGGCCCTGAACAAACACGTCCTTGGCGATGTTGTAAGTAAGACCTAAGCCAACACCAACGTCAACTTTCTTGGTAATGTCCATCTGATCCCAGGTGTTCTTTATGCCATTTTCCTCTTCAGTGAACTTACTGTAGATACAATAACCAACTTGTGGTCCAAAGTCGATGCTCAGTGATGGAATAACATAATACTTCAACATCACTGGAACATTGATGTAATTGACATGTTCGGTATGTGTACCTTCATTTATGGTCACCTCTGAAGTACCTTTCCATCTGCCACCCTGAGCAGCAAAAACCACCTCGGGAGCTATAGCAATTTTTTCGCCAACTAAAATTTCAAAGAATACACCGCCTTGATAATTAAGCTGTCCCCCATGGGGTTCGTCCTTGCCCCAGAAGTGAGTATAGTCAACACCAATCTTAGGACCAAAGGTAAATTTCTTTTGTGCCATAGCAGCTCCAGCTGTCAATAGCATGCACACGAGTGCGAGAGTAATCTTTCTCATAATTATCTCGTATTAAAAAGTTAAACATCAATTGATTCTAATCGCAAAGATATTATAAATTTCTTAATTATCAAAGAAATAACTAAAAAAGTGACCCGCGCACCATTTTGCGCAGGTCACTTGAGTTCTTTAAATCCTTGCGGAAATTGCTTGATTAGAAACGATAGCCAATGGCGATTTGAGCGTTGCCGTTCTTGGCCTCACCAACCTTAAACACCTCAGTAAATCCCATGGTGTAACGAGCTTGCACAAAGACGTCCCTTGCAAGATTATAGGTAGCGCCAAGGCCTGCACCAAAGTCTACTGACTTTGTAGCATCACTTACATCTACACCATCACACTTGCTATAAACATTAATACCAACTTGAGGACCAAAATCGATACTGAAATCAGGAGCAACATAGAACTTCAACATAACGGGTATGTTAATGTAGTTAGTGGTGTATGAGACATGGTCACCCTTGCCACCTTGAGCGGCAAATACAACTTCGGGAGCAATAGCAAACTTGTTAGTAACGCCAAATTCAGCAAATGCTCCGGCTTGATATCCAAACTTTACATCATGAACTACATACTTGCCCCAAAAATGAGTAAGATCAAAGCCAACCTTAGGACCAAATGTGAATTTTTTCGCTGGTTGAGCCATGGCAATGCCAGTGGCAAGAATTGTGCACAACAGTGCGATTGTAATCTTTTTCATAAAATACTCGTGTTAAAAGTTCAACAAAAAAGTGATTGAATTGCAAAAATAATACAAAAATTTCAATTCTCAAAATATAACTAAAATAAAGTGACCTGCAATGGTTTGCAATGCAGGTCACTTGAGTTCTTTATAAATTCTGCTACGATTGATTAGAAGCGGTAGCCAATTGCGATTTGAGCGTTACCGTTCTTACCACTGTGATGATCAAATACATCAGTCAGACCCATGGTGTAACGACCCTGAACAAATACGTCCTTTGCAATGTTGTAAGTCAATCCAAGACCCAGACCAAAGTCAACAGTCTTAGTATGATCCTTCATGGGGTAAGTTTTCTTGCCACCTTCGCCAGCAATCTTTGCTTCGACTGTAGTCTTGCTGTACACATTGAAACCTACTTGAGGACCAAAATCAATGCTTACCTCAGGGCAAACATAGTATTTCAACATTACAGGAACATTGATGTAGTTAACGTGGTCGGTTTCTTTTGCTTCAACATCTACTCCTAATACAGTACCTTTAGTGTCATATTTACCACCTTGAGCAGCGAACACGAGTTCTGGAGCGATAGCAAACTTATCTGCCATGCGATATTCAAAGAATACACCAGCCTGATAGTTGAGCTGACCGCCATGATTTACGTCCTTACCCCAATAGTGAGTGTAGTCAACACCAATCTTAGGACCAAAAGTGAATTGTTTCTGAGCCATGGCTGCGCCTGTGGCCATAATCATGCACATGAGTGCAACTGCAATTTTCTTCATAATCTTAAAAATTAAATGAATAATTATTATAAACTCGTTTTAGTTTCTATAGCGAGTAATGTGGCACAAATGCCACAATCGCCAAATTTGACGCAAATTTAAACAATTAGTTTAAAACAGGAATCAAAAATAAACAAAAAGACCACAATTTAAGAAAAAACGGAACACTCTTTTTTATAAAAATGGTTTAAAAACTCAAAAACAAATACTCCAGAGCCGCGTCATTACTGGTTCCACGGCATAAAAAAATGATTCCATGACAACATCAGCCCAATCATGTGATATTTAAAAAATACTAATTTATTTTGTCAATATAAAAAATACACCTAAATTTACACATTAAATTAATAATCTTGAAAATTCAATCATTTCAAAACAATATAATAATTATTTCTAACCATTTTACACATCATGCTGATGAAAAGAAAACTAATCTTAGCGACAGCCTTTGTGCTGTCTTGCGCTAGTTTGATGGCACAGCCTAAATCTTGGGGGGAGCCACAACTATTCATCAAATCGTCACAGGGCCTGATGGCTCCTGTGTGGTCGCCCGATGGATTGCGACTTGCTGTCACGGGCGACAACTACATCGGCATCTGGGTTGCAAATGCCGACGGTTCCAACTTCAAACAAGTATCAGAAGCTCCTGGTGCAGGATACAAAATGCATTGGGCCGATACTCAAGAAATCATTTCAACACCCTACGATTTGGTAGAAGGGAAACGCATGACGCGCGTTGAAAGAGTCAATGCCACTACAGGCAAAATCAGTCAAGTGGCACCGCCATTGCGAGCCTTCAAACGATCGACCGTTGAGAATGCTCTCAATGCCTATCAGGTCATGCTCGACGAGCCACAGAATGCCACCGGCAAGATTGCAGGACTTGGTGAGTATGCAGGCAAGTGGATTATTAACCCTGCTCTATCACCCGACGGAACAAAAATTGCATTCCAGATTGTGAGCAAAGGACTTTTTGTTTGCAATGCCGACGGCTCTAATCTTATCGAACTCGGAAAGGGGTCTCACGCATCTTGGCTACCCGATAGCCGCTATCTGATGATGACCCGCATCAACGACGATGGACACCGCTTTACCAGCAGTGACATCTACTGTGTTGATTCCACCAACGGCAATGCCGTGAACATCACTCCTAACAGCGATGTTATTCCTGTGACTATCGCCGTGTCGCCCGACGGCAGCAAGGTTGCCTTCGACAATGACACCGACGGTGCAATCTACATTATCACCCTTAACTACTGATGCAGCTATGAAGTATTTTACTCGATTTACAATTATGGCTGCCATCTGTTGCTTTGCAACAAGCACGGTAGCTAACGCACAAGAGAAAGCCGACTGGGGCGACTTCAAGCTATGGATTGACCCAGGTCACAGCAAAACTGAAAACATGGGTATGTATGGATATACCGAGGCTCAGAAAGTGCTTCGCGTGGGACTTGCTACTCGTGAATACCTCAAGCAATACACAACAGCTACCAATGAGAACATTCACATGACCCGTGAAGACGATCAGACCGAAGTAAGCCTGGAGGAACGCTCCGACATGGCAAACGCATGGGGTGCAGATTTCTTCTACTCTATCCACAGTGATGCCGGTGCTAATAGTAACAGTACACTTATGCTCTTTGGAGGATGGCGAAAAGATGGTGTAGAGATTGAGAAAACGCCTCACGGCGGAAAGGCCTATGGCGATATTTTAACCCCCAACCTCACCAGTGTGATGTATGAGACCACCACCCGTGGCAACTGGTACGACCGTTGCTGGTACGACCCTTCACCAAGAACACACACCAATCAGTACCCATACCTCTCGGTGAACCGACGCACAAACATGGCTTCACTGCTGAGTGAGGGAGGTTTCCACACTCTACCCATGCAGCAGGCCCTGAACATCAACGAGAGCTACAAGCGCCTCGAAGCATTTGGCACATTCCGCTCTATCATGGAATATCGTGGTCTTGACCGTCCTGAAAAAGTAATGCTCGCCGGAGTAGTAAAAAACAGCGAAAACGGCCAACCCATCGACAACGTTTCTGTGACATGTAATGGACAAACCATCGTTACCGACAGCTATGAGTCTCTATTCCACAACTATGTTAACAGTAAAGATTTAGTGCACAATGGTTTCTTCCTCTTTGAGGGGCTTACTCCTGGCGAGACCTATGAGATCACCTACACTTGCCCGGGCTATACCAGTGCTACTAAAACTGTTACTCTGAACTATGACACTCAGGGATTGGCCGGCAACAATGTGACTTGGGGCAACATTGAGCTCACCTCCAATGCTCCTGCCGTTGTGTCGTCCAACAGCATCAGCAACCCCAATGCCGTGAAAATTATCAATGACATGATTCTCACCTTCTCACGCAACATGAATCGCGAAAGCGTTGAGCAGGCATTCTCAATCAACAATGCAGGCAACGTTGCTTTGTCGTGGGACAATGACTACACACTACGTGTGGCACTCGGGCAACTTCGCGATGACATGAGCTATACAATAACCATCGACGGAACCATCGCACGAAACGCACAAACCAACCAACTGCTCGATGGAGACGGTGACGGAGAGGAAGGTGGCAACTACATATTCTCATTCAGAACTGTGCCAGCCGACCTCGAAGCACCTTATATCGCCAATACCACACCAGTCGAAGGCGAGACCATGCTCTACACGTTGCGTCCTGCCATTCGAGTTGAGTTCAACGAAGAACTTGTTTGGAATGACGACAATACTACCGACATGATTGTCCTTGAATGTGCCGATGGCGAAGCTGTAGAGGGACGTCTCTCACACATGGTAGTGCGTGATGCTTCGGTGGTACACTTTTACCCACTCACCGACCTCAAGCTCGACAAGACTTACCGCATTAAGATTCAGGGGTCATTTACCGACCTCTCCGGTAATACCAGCACTATCAAACAGTATGTTCGCTTCATGACTGAATATCGTCCTGTACTCGACTACACCATGATTGAAGACGGATCGATATTGAACCACTGGTGGAGTCCTGACGGCTCTGGTTCTACGACCCACACCACATCTAAGGATGGCGTTGCCGAGGCCAACTCTAACTACATTGCCTTGAGCAACACCACAAGCCGCACAGACCTTACAAAGTCGTTGCTGCTCCACTATGAGTTCAATCAGGATTGCGATGGTCCATGGCAAATTCGCGAGTACCGCAGCTACAGCCAGAACAACTATTTCGAAGATGGCTATGACGCGGTACTTCAATGCGAAGTATTTGCCGACGGCTCCAACAATCAGGTGTGTCACATGGTTCGTCTTAACGGTTCGGGAGCTACTGGACTAATCCAGAACGAGCATTTAGTAATGGACTTCCGTGGATGGAAGACCATGGCATTCGACATCTACAATGATCCATTCGTTCACTTCGTCGGTGAAGGTGAGACTGTAGGCGCTGGTCAAAAGTGGTGCTATGATTCATTCTACCTGCGTCACTACAACACCGATGAGGAATATGACGATGACGGAGAGTTGCTACCTGTTCAGGCATGGGATGGCGACATCATGTTCGATAACATCAAGTATGTTCACTACGACCGTACAGCAGTTCAAACCGCCAAGATTGACGACATTCCTGCCAACGAAAACAACAAGTATGGAGATGTTAATTGTGACGGCTCAGTCAATGCAGCCGACATAACTGCACTTTACAGTTTCATTCTCAATGGTAATGAGCAATATATTGCCACAAGCGACGTGAATGGAGACAAATCAATTAATGCCGCCGACGTAACTGCAGTTTACAAAGTGATTTTAGGTTCACAGGAGAATGAGGAAGAATGACACATTAACTATCAAGTAGTGAAATAACATCACTATCCACTATAAGAAGTGCCTCTCTTTGTGAGAGGCACTTCTTTCCTTTATATAATTTGAACCTTTATCTAAAAAGAAATGCTAACAGCACTCCCCCATCACATTCTATATTTCACCTTAAATCTTCCCTTCCATATGGTAGCTGTAGTAGTTGCCACGACACACAATAATGTGGTCATCAAGTGGTATGCCAACAGCATCGCACGCGCGCTTCAACTGTTCAGTGAGAGCATCATCCTGAATGCTAGGGCGTGGATTATTGCTCGGATGGTTATGTGCCAGGATGATACTACTCGCCAACTGAGAGATGGCATGCTTGAGAATAATCTTAACATCGCCCACAGTAGCACTGGTACCACCTGAACTCACCATCACTTTCCCTTTCACACGCTTGGCTCGGTCAAGCAGCAACACCCACATTTCCTCATGATTCTTGTCGAGCATGAAAGTGCTTAAGTAGCGGTAGGCTACGTTAGAGTCGGTGATCTGCGTCTCTTCATCAAATTGCTCACCCTGGAAGCGACGTGCTATTTCAATTGCTGCCAATATCTGTTCGGCTTTTACCTCTCCCACTCCACGGTACATGCTGGCGAGGTCATTATAATTCAACCGTGCTATCTTATAGATTTTATTGTCATGGTCATTAAGAATTCGCTGACACAATTCCACCACACTTTCGCCAGGACTACCGCTGCCAATAATTATGGCAAAAAGCTCAGCCGGCGACAATGTTGAAAAACCATATTTCATTGCTTTCTCGCGTGGACGGTCATCGAGCGACGTGTTCATCTTCAGGGCTCGAGATTTCATCTCCTGCCTGATATTATTCTGTTCTTGATTCATAACAACTGACAACTGATTTCTATTTGCCCTTACGCATTGCTATCTCCTCGTTGATGTCACGCCCATGACCAAGCAATATTTTCCACGTGAAGGCCTTGATAAAGCCTATACCATAGGCCCCAAGCTGAACGAAGCTAGTTACTATGGCCATCAGCGAAATCTTTAGACTTCGCGTTTTCACAAGGGCACTTATCCACAGCATTACCACATAGAGTGCTAGCGGCAGTATTGCCCACCAGTGCCAAAAGATCGCAAGCAGTACCAAGGCAACACACCCCAGCACGAATACAGCCGGCAAGCAGTGTACAAGTTTCAGAGAGTCAGGATATAGCAACTTCAAAGTGATTCGCGACATCCCGAACACATAGGTCTGACGGGCAAACTTCTTCAAATCAACACGTCGCTTGTGGTAAACATAGGCGTCACGTATCAGGCGGATGCTGAAGCCGGCCTGACGAACTCGAGTACTCATGTCAATATCTTCACTGAACATCTCGCGGAAACCGCCCACCGTTTCCCACACCTTACGGGAATAGCCCATATTGAACGAACGTGGTACGAACTTTTCAAGCTGCACCTTGCCACCGCGTATACCGCCCGTTGTCAGGAATGAAGTCATCGAAAAGTTGATTGCTTTCTGAACATCGCTAAAATCGTCGCTTGCAGCATCAGGGCCACCAAAGCAATCGACAGGTTCCCGCTCAAGCTCCGCTTTAAGTGTTTTGAAATAGTCGGCGGGTATTACACAATCACTGTCAAAGAAGATGAAATAATCACCGCTGGCACGCTCAATACCGTAATTACGGGCAATACTGCGGCCCTCGTTCTCCTTGTAGTGGTAGTGAAGGGCAAGGCTATCAGAATAGCGTGCAGCCACCTCGTCACAGCGAACTGTCGATCCGTCTTCAACTAGATAGACTTCAAAATCGTTACACGACTGTTTGGCAAGGCTACGAAGCAAATCCTCCACCTCAGCCGGGCGGTTATATACCGGAATAATCACCGAAAAATATGGCATACCATTATCATTTTTGTTTCACTGCAAAGTTATAAAAAAAATCACTCTCCACAAAAATTGACTATTGATTACTGTAATCTTTAAATAAAGAAGAACTCATCCAGTTACAAAAACTGACTATTGATTATGAAAACTGAAAACTTTTTGTATCTTTGTGAATTCAATTATAAATCTAGAAGTTATGGTCAAAAGATTATATATTTCAGTATTGCTGGTTGCAGTTGCGCTGACGGCATGGTCAACGATTCCTGTGGGTTACTACTCGTCAATTAATGGAAAGCGAGGGCAAGACTTGAAAAATGCCGTCCACTTGCTGCTGAAGAATCACACGGTAGTGACTTACGGAAGTATGTGGTACCATTTTCCAAGCACCGACTGTCGCTTAGACAACCCAAATCAGGTGTGGGATATGTACAGCAACATCACTCGATACTTCCGCGGCTCGAGTTCAGTGAGCGGAATGAACCGAGAACACTCTTTCCCAAAGAGTTGGTGGGGAGGCACACAGGTTGATGCTTACACCGACCTCAACCACCTCTACCCTAGCGACGGAGATGCCAACATGGCAAAAAGCAACTATCCACTTGGCGAAGTGTCGACCATAACCTTCGATAACGGCCTGACCAAGGTAGGCACTCCTGTAGCCGGCCAAGGTGGTGGAAGCAGCATCGTCTTTGAACCAGGTGACGAATATAAGGGCGACTTCGCACGCACCTATTTCTATATGGCGACATGCTACCAGGATTACACGTGGAAATACACTTTCATGGTAAGCAATTCGTCATGGATGACATTGAACCAGTGGTCAATTGATTTACTACTGCGATGGTCAAGAGAAGACCCGGTAAGTGACAAAGAAGTAGCACGTAACGAAGCTGTCTATACCATACAGAACAACCGTAACCCGTTCATTGACAATCCCAACCTAGCCGAATTCATCTGGGGAAACCGTGTGGGCGACGTGTTCAACATCGATGACACCGGCAGCGAGCCTCAAGGTGAACCTATTCTCATTACCCCAAATCAAGGTACACAGATTGAGATGGGTGACGTGGCATTGGGAAAATCAATCACAATGACGGTCTATGTTAAAGGAAAATATCTTAACAATGACCTGCAGGTGCTGCTATACCGCGACGACAGCAAAATGTTCAGTCTGCCTGTGAACTATATACCTAGAACTGTGGCCAACAGTGATGTGGGCTATCCGCTCAACATTACCTACACACCAACAGCACTGGGAAATCACAAGACGCGCCTGATCATCCTTGACGGAGGACTCACGGGAAGCTATGGTGCCGACATCATGGCACAATGCTTGCCAGCCCCATCTCTGAGCACCCTCCACGCACTTGAGGCCAGCGACCTGGAAGGAGAGAACTACACAGCACGATGGGAGGCTGCACCCGAAGAAGTGGACTACTACATCGTCAACCGAATCGTATATGATGACAAGAACAACATTCTCTCTAGTGAACAATTCTCTTCGGATGAAACCAGCTACCAGTTTGATGACCTGAAGAAAGGACAGATCCACACCTATACTGTACAATCTTTCCGGTTGGGATATACCTCTTCCCCATCCAACGTAATTACCGTGGCCTCAACAGCAATCAACACCGTGAAAGCCGACAGACCCATCGCATTCATTGCTGCACCTGGTGGCGTTCTCGTCAAGTGTAGCGAGCCGCACCCGAACGTTAACATTTTCAACCTCAGTGGCCATCTTGTCAAGCATATCGATGTGGTAAACAACGATGACTTCATCTATTTGCCTCGGGGTATTTATATCTTATGTTCGGCTGCCGCAAGAACACCGAGCAAGTTGGTAATCAAGTAAAACAAACTGAAATCAACGACGGTCATTCCAATTCGTCTAGAATATCATTACTCAGAGTGTCAGATACAAAAAAACTCCCCACAGCAGCAATGCTTGGGGAGTTCTTGTTATTGTTTATCGGTGGTTAGCGCACGCGACCTACATATGAACCATCACGAGTGTCAACCTCAATCTTCTCGCCAGTGTTGATGAACAGAGGCACCTTAACAGTGGCACCGGTTTCAACGGTTGCTGGCTTAAGAGTGTTGGTAGCTGTGTCACCCTTTAAGCCTGGCTCAGTATAGGTAATCTCAAGCACAGTCTTAACGGGCATCTCGGCATAGAGAACTGTCTCGGTCGAGGCATCAGTAACAACTTCAACAACATCGCCTTCTTTCATAAAGTCAACTCCAGTAATAACCTCTTTAAGGATAGGAATCTGCTCATAAGTCTCCTGATTCATAAAGATAGCATCGTGGCCATCCATATAGAGGTACTGATAGGGGCGGCGCTCTACACGCACGTCTTCGAGCTTCTCGCCAATGTTGAAGCGACGCTCCAGCACGCGGCCGTCAACCACGTCTTTAAGCTTTGTGCGCATGAAAGTGTTACCCTTTCCTGGTTTTACATGAAGGAATTCGATGCAGAAATAAAGTCTGCCGTCCATACGGATACAAGTTCCGTTTTTGATGTCTTGAGCATTAATCATAATTCTATTTTTCGTTATATAATTTATTGATTTTATTCTTTTTCGGGCACAAAATTAATGCAAGTTGAGAGAAATACAAAGTGAAAAAGAATTTTTTTTCATTTTTATTGCCGAAACACTGCCCAAATTAGCTATAATTGAGTCTAAATAATAAAAAAAACAAAAAGTTTAGACTAAAATTCATTTCTTTTTTGGTTATTTTCAAAAAAAGCACTAATTTTGCAGTCCGAAATCGGAAACTAACAAATAATTACATAAAAATGAAACGTACATTCCAACCATCAAACCGCAAGAAAGCTAACAAGCACGGTTTCCGTCACCGCATGCGCACTGCCGATGGCCGCAAGGTACTTGCACGCCGCCGCGCAAAAGGACGTTATAGCCTCACTGTTAGCGACACTGTTTACAAATAATTGAACCCGCCTGAAGGCGCGTCGTAAACAGCAACAAGTGTAACCCACAGGAGGTTACACCACAAGCAACGCACAGCCGTTATAATCAAATGAGATTATGACGGCATTTGTTGTGTTGTAAAGTCAACAAAAAAGGAATCAAAGTAGGGATGAAACAATATGGCGTCTAGTGTGTCATTCTCTTGAGGATATTGTAGCTGGCAAGTATACCAAGTTCTCCTGCCTTGCTCAAGTCGGCACTACCCTTATCCTTGTCACCAAGCTGCATATACAATAATCCACGGTTGAAATAAGCTTCCCCCAAGTCGGGTTTCAACTCGATAGCCTTCGAATAACCGATAATCGCATTTGAGTTATCGCCAGTCATTGCCTGTAGATATGCTTTGTTATAGTAGGCATAGGTATTACGGGGCGAAAGTGATAACACCCGATCTAAGTCATTGAGCATATCGGCAAATGCAGTTTTTCGTGATTGCTCATCAAGCATCGCCTTGGCCAGAGCATCGTTGCCGCTGACAGTTGTCGAGCCTCCAGCCAATTGCATTTTCCATTTAATAAAGCGCGCATTGAATCGGAGGAAATAAGCAAGGGCAAAATCAGGCGTAAGTTCTACAGCACGCGTAGCGTCGGTTATTGCAGCATCTACATTTCTAAGAAGGAAGTAATCCATAGCCCTGCCGAAGTAATCAACGGCACGTGGAGTGCTTGTTGCAAGCAGACCATTATAGTATGCCACACTGCCAAACCTTATATTTGCCTCATATTCCGAAAGACTGGGAGGATTGCAAACCAGTGCAAGCTGATTTGAAAGGACATGCATATCATTGACTTGCGTCATTTCTTTCATGAAATGTGTGCGGCCATTGAGTTTGTTGTCATAGCTATAGAATGAAAGTGAAAACACTCCTTCGGGTTGCACTTCTACATTATTGTCCTGAATGAATCCACGTGAACGGCTGCGGTAACGACGTTTCCCTGCCTTTTCATCATAGGACCCATCACTCTCAAGCGTCACCTCGGGTTTTATCTCCTTATCTAGATCGACAACAAGCAGCTGACTGAACTTGCGTTTCACATCCTCAACCGATTCCTCAAGGCTACCCTCGGCCTGCTGACGAAGACGCTCTGCTTCCTGTTCCTGCTTATCGGCTTGCTGTTTTGCATACTTCTCATGAATGGCCTCGGTATTCTCTCTCTCCTTGTCCAAAGGATTGAAACTGCTGTAATGAACGCCTTTGCTCTTCATGACATTGACTGCAGTTTCCAAATCTTTTTCATAACCCCGCTTGTCGCCAAGTCTCTGTTTAATCTGCGCCCTGATCATGTAACCACTCTCAAATCGAGGATACTTGGCTAATATGGTATTAAGGTCCTTGAGGGCATTCTTGTACTGCTGCGTCTCAATGTAGAGCATCATTCGTTGATAGAGAGCGACAAAGTCATCCTTATCTTTTGAAATCAACTCATTGAGACCATTAATACCTTGCTGATATTGGCCTGTGTTGATAAGCATCATGGTGCGGTTATAGAATGCGGGATAGTTGTCGGCATCATGAGAGAGAACGAAATCGTAGTCCTCAATAGCCTTATTGTTGGCACCAACCTCGCTGCGCAACAAGGCGCGGTTATAATGTGCTGTCACATTATCTGGATCCAGTGAGATGGCATAGTCAAGGTCGGCCATCGTACCTCTGATGTCATTTTTACGATAGCGCATATAAGAGCGATTGATATACAACCCAGGATTTGTCGGCTCTAGCTTTATTGCCTCATCAATATCGGCAAGGGCCTTGTCTATCTCATTCATGGCATTGAAGTAAATCTCACATCGCATGAGATAGGCCTGTACATTGTTCTTGTTGACTTCTATGGCACGAGACAGGAATCCTAGAGCCTGTATGGTATCTTGTTGGTCAAGATTGAGCTGTGCCAAACCAAGATACACCCTTTCGCTCGTAGAATCTCGCTCAAGGCACCATTGCAGGCAACTATCGGCCTGGCTGTAATGTTTTTGTGCCAGATGACACATTGCCATGTTTAACATCAGGTCCTTGTCGTTAGGATTCATTTCCAGCGCTTTCTGATAATCTGCAAGAGCTGAGTCAAACTTATGCGAATTGTGTCGAGCCACAGCCCTGATACGGTAAGAATCCTTAATGAATGGGTTAATCTCAATGCATCGTGTGGCATCGGCCTCGGCACCGCCAAAATCATCGAGAGAGATTTTTGCAACTGCCCTGAAGAAATATGGCTCTGCCAAATATGGCTTTTGGGCTATAACCTGATTGAAATACTGGATTGAAAGGATATAGTCCTCAAAGTAAAGTGCATTGCGACCGATGTTCATTACCTGATCCGTATTGATTTGAGCCATAGCCAACGTGTTATGTGCCATCATCAGCACGATAACAGCCACAATGCGAAATATGCTCTTTACGAGAACCATTAATAATACATGCAGTAGCCCATAAAGCCACTAGACACCAAGGATGTTACATCCTTACCTTCTGCAGCACAACAAGAGTTTTATTCACCATATTGCCCCTCTCGTCACGCTCGCGTGTGTAGAGTTCCACTTCGTTTGCATTGGTTTTATGGCAATATAATGTCTCTTCGAGTGCTATGAGCAAACGAGTTTCCGTGTCAATGTTCGGGCACTGGAAATGAGATGATTTCAGGTCCTCATACTCAATTGCAAACTCCTTCGAAGTGTCGATTGTTATCACACCATTAATAATGTTGCAACCACTGGTGATATTCACAGTGCACATGTCCACGTCATTGACAAGCTTAATGTCACGGTCACGTACGTCTACCCCGTTCAGCGTCTTGACAAGCCACGGACCATTTATGAAGTCTAGATTCTGACGACGAAGCTTCATTATCACATCACGATGCTTGTTCTTGAGTTCCATGAACTCAGTTTCGCCAGCCTGCGAAAGGGCAATGCTCGCTGCATCATTGAGGGCACGCAGGAAATCCTTTTCCACATTCTGATAGTAACCGCCATTGGTCTTGGTTGTTAAAACATCATTAATTGATATCTTGTTGCCATCTTTAATAGTGTAACGTGCATTTAGACTGTTGACACCAGTGTTGCCATATAGCACGCCACCCAGAACATCAAAGTACAGATATGCCCTTGAACCACGAGGTAGATTTACCGGATCCTTCTGGATCTCGATTACATTCCACTCGCCATTGAGCTGACCCATATAGTCGGTAATGGGCATATCCTTTTCCTCTTCAATGACCTCGACTATAACGGGGACTTTAACCTCCTGCTTTTTCTTTTTTGCCATCGCAACATTTGTCGAAGCTGCAATAGCTATGATAAGTACCGATATGATTGATTTCTTTATCATGAGAATTATGTTTCATTATTTATTAATCGACAAAATTCGTCATTTTTCATATAATATACAAATTTGCACTTTACTTTTATATTTTTTTTGTAACTTTGTGAAATTTCTCACTTACACATTAGACATTATTATTTACAGAACTTTATAATTATGACCAAATTAACTAAATCAGGGTTAGACCCTAAGAAATTCATTGGTTCTGTCGACGGCAAGCCAGTTGCACTCTTTGTGCTTGAGAACAAAAATGGTGTTGAAGCATGCATTACCAACTATGGTGGACGCATCGTATCATTGCTGGTGCCTGACCGTAATGGAAAACTGACCGATGTTGAACTTGGCCACGATAGCCTTGAGAATTATCTTGCCGACGACGGCAACTTCGGGGCACTGATTGGACGATATGGCAATCGCATCGGCAACGGCAAGTTTACTCTTGATGGTGTGGAATACCATCTTCCAATCAACAACAACTGTCACTGTCTCCACGGCGGTCTCAAAGGATATGATAAGAAAGTATGGAATGCTGAACAGGATGGCAACAAGTTGACTCTCTCCCTTGTTGACCCCGACGGCACTGAAGGTTTCCCTGGCACATTGAATGTCAAAGTAGTATACACCCTCACCGAGGACAATGCTATTGACATTGAGTACACTGCCACTACCGACAAACCCACTGTCGTAAACCTTACCAACCACTCATATTTTAACCTCAACGGCGATTTGGCATCTAGTATCCATAACCACGTGGTAATGTTTGATGCCGACCGCATTACTCCCGCTGATGCCACACTCATTACTGACGGCTCATTCATGGACGTTACCGGAACACCTTTTGATTTCCGCACCCCAAAACCCATTGGCCAAGACATCAATGCTGACAACGAACAACTGAAGTTCGGCAACGGGTATGACCATAGCTTTGCACTGAATCATCCCGGCGACATCAGTAAAGTAGCCTTGAGCGCCATGTCGCCTGTGACTGGTATCTTAATGGAAGTTTACACAACCGAGCCTGCCGCACAAATGTACACAGGCAACTTCCTTGACGAGAACTTGAAGGGGAAATTTGGCATAGGATATCCTGCACGCTCAGCAGTTGCTTTCGAGACTCAACACTATCCCAACACTCCTAACTGTCCCGAGTATCCCTCGTGTGTACTGCGTCCCGGCGAAACTTACTACACCCGCACAATCTACAAATTCAAAATTCAAGACTAATCTATCCTTGATACATAAAAAAGCCTTGCGCATGACTGCGCAAGGCTTTTTCTATTATGATTTGTCTTTTTACAAGTCACTTTCTTCTTCCTCGCGGAACTCATCATTGAGTTCAGCAAGATCTTCTTCGTTGAAAGCATCTTCACCATAGAATTCTTCATCTAGTTCTTCGATGGTGGTATCAATCTTCATCATTTTTGGATCGGCAAAGAATTCAGGCGACACCACCTCTTGGGGAGCCTTGCCCTCCTTGCGCTGACACAATGGGTCATGCATATTCTTGCCGGGTACAGTTTCTTTCAGAATCATATAGAAATAACGGTCACTCATGTAGTCAAATACAAACTTCATTTTTTGACCTTCCTCGTCAACAAGCTCATCAAGTGGAGTGTCCTCCATGATCCACACGTCCTCGTCGGCATCAGTATCCATATCAAAGTAAGTCACCTCTTTTTCCTTATTCCAGTCCTCGTCACAAATAACAAAAGAATCCATCTGATTCTTGTCATATCCAGCAGCATCGAGAATTTCGTTACGCAGTCTTAAGAAAGTGTCAGAGCTATCTATTGCTATCTCTAATTTGAAGTTTTCAGCTTCTTCAGAACCTATAAGAAACTTGTAAATCATATTCTATTATTTTCGTTGAACATATTTCTGCTTGCGAAATTAGTAAAAAAATGAATTATGCAAGCATTATTGCTGTTTTTTTTTGTGCACAAGCAAAAAAAACAACTTTTCCAAATATTTTTATCGAAAAAAAGCCCAAAACACCAAAGAAAATGCCTAAAAATGATTATTCCGGGCATCATTCACAAGGCACTTCGGTGAGAGCACCTGTGGTTGAATCTATAATAAAACCACGAACTGTAACATCACGAGGCATCAAAGGGTGGTTTTTAATCGTTGCAGCCGTGTCGGTCACCGACTGATGTGTGTCATGAAATCCCTCCAGCCAATGGTTCAAATCGATGCCGCTGTGTTCGATAGTTGCAAGAACGGTCTCGGTAATGCCTCGGTCAATCATGTGATGCCTGAACTCTTTAAACGACATATGGCATGCACCGCAGTTAGAATGCGCAACAACCATAATTTCCTCTACTCCAAGCTCATATACAGCAACCAGCAAAGAACGCATGGCACTATCATAAGGCGATATGATCAGTCCGCCTGCATTCTTAATGATTTTGGCATCTCCGTTCTTTAGTCCAAGAGCCGCAGGTAAAAGTTCAGTAAGGCGCGTATCCATACAACTCAGCACTGCCAACTTCTTGTCAGGGTACTTGTCGGTTATGAATTTCTCGTAATCGGCATGCGCAACAAACTCTCTGTTGAATTTCAGGATGTCGTCAATCATAATAATCTATTTTTATGTGAAATACTATTTCTTCTCTACCATAATCACTCCCAGCAGAACGAGGGCACACCCCACTATGGCAATCAGTCCGACATGCTCACCAATCATTATTACACCAAGAATCAAAGACACTATTGGTTCAAGGTACAAATAGTTGCTCGCACTGATTGCTCCAATTTTTTTAATCACTAAGTTCCAGCCAAGAAAAGCTGCCATTGAGCAAACAAGAGCAAGGAACAACAGGTTTAATGCCACATCAGGACGCAAGAGGGTTTCAACAGGCGACAATGGCTGGGCAAACATTGCCGGCAAAGCGCACAATGTTCCATAAAACATAACCTTCCTTGTAATATCTAATGTGTCATGCCTGTTTTGTATGCGCTTGAGCATGACACTATAAATTGACCACGCCAGAGCCGCAAGAATTGCAAGAACATTTCCAAGCAAACCATTGCCCCAAACAAATCCTTTGTGCAGAGTAACAATAGCAACACCTGCAAATGCCAGAACTGAGCCAAGCAGTATTTTCAACGAGAAATGTTCTTCCTTCAAGAAAATGGCAGCCAGTATTGTAGTAAGCAATGGATTGATGGCAACAACTATCACCACATCGCTCAGAAGTGTTAAGTCAAGAGCGAAATTTTGGAATACAAAATACATCGCACCACCAGTTAGTCCACACAGTGCTGCCAACAATTCATCACGCCAGCCCCACAATTTAACTTTGAAACGTGAAATTGCCAGAAGGCTCAGATAAGCAACTATGAAACGATAGACAAATATTTCTGTTGGCGACAAACCATTTGCAAGAAGAATCTTTGTGAAAGGGAATGAGACTCCCCAAACTAATATAATCAGTATGGCAAAAATGTGAAACCAATATTTCTTCAGAATGGCAGTCATTTCTTTTGTAACCATAGTTTCCGTTCATTTTCTGGCAAATGCTCGATGGCATATCTCAACATAGTGCGAGGCATTTCAGTAGCATGCTGGTCAAGAAACTCATGCAACAGATCGACGCCAACACGCTTACCCATTTCACGTAACAACCATCCCACAGCCTTATGCATCAGGTCATGAGAATGATGCAAATGCCACTTGGCATAACGCAATGTAAACGAGGCTTCTCCCTCCTTTAGTGGCCACATAGTGCACACTATTGACATACGTTGTTCCCACAAATTCTCACTAGCTGCCAGACGGTCGACAATGGCCAACTTTTCATCATTACTGAAATTTGAGGGCAACATCAACCAGTGTCCAACGATTTTATATACAGAAAGGTCCACTAAATCCCAATTGTTGGCACAACGAGCATGTTCAAGGTAAAAATCAACTATTGAGTCACGTTTAGTGATAGATTTAACGTCGGCATTCAGGCGACGTGAGCATAATTTCTCAAACTGTGACACTAGCACAAGCAGACCACACAGGCGCACTTCATGCCATTGAGAGTTGAGCAACTGTTCCACCTCATTGAGTTCAAGGGAGATACCACGTGATGCCACTTTTCGTGTTTCAGGGACCGTTATTCCAAGGAAGCTGTCACCATGGCCATATTCTCCCGGAGCAGTCTTGAAGAAACGCATCAAGTGCTTAGCCTGCTGCTCGTCGCCAAGCGATTGCATGCAAGCGATAACTTGTTGGGCGGTATCTAGTGACTTCATGTTTATCCCAACTGGCAATTATCTGATGAAATTCATTCCTTTCCAATCTTCATGCTCAGGAGCAGGCAACTGAGCTGTCTCGATTGATTTTAGCATCCATGCCATGTTTCGTGCTAGCTGACGCATAGTCTGCAGTCCTTCGGTATCGAGAGACGCTTCTCCAGGTGCTTGGCCGAACACAATGTTCCAATACTGTGATGTCACCAGTGGCATGTTCACCATTTGGAAGGGCATCTGCAATGTTTGGAACGATGCTGTAGAACCGCCTCGACGGCAAACGGTAACTGCAGCTGCGGGTTTGTTGTCAACTTTCGCTCCAGCAAAGAGCATGCGCTGGATAAGTGCCAACAACTGGCCTGCTGGGACACCATAATATACCGGTGCACCAACAACAAGAGCATCAGCAGCATTGAGTTTGTCAATCATTTCGTTACAAATGTCGTCGTTAAAGACGCACTTTCCACTGCCACTCTGCTTGCAGTTTCCACAAGCTATACAACCACGCACAGGTTTCACACCAATCCATGCGACTTCAGCGTCAACACCTAGCTTAATGAGCTCCTTAGCCACCTCGTCCATGGCAAGGAAAGTATTACCTTCCTTGTGTGGTGAACCATTGATTAATAAGACCTTAGACATAACAAATATAATTGTAAAATAATTTGAGCACAAAATTAGCAAAAATATTCATAACACACATCAGCATCCTCCAATTAAAAGTATCTTCCATTTAAACAAAAATAAGGGAGGCGCATTTATTTCTCTTTGAGACAATGCAGATAATAACAAAAAATAAACCATACAATTTAGCATTAAGTATTTTCAACTAAACCAAATAACTGAATAGATAAAAAAATGTATCCATTTGGGAACAAGATTGTAAAACATAACATAATAACCGAACTATTATGCTGAGATTTTTTCTATCTGCATAATTTTATTTGCATAATTCAAAAATGCGGCCTGCTGTTTAGAATTAATTTACTACCTTTGCACCCAAATATAATAGACAATATATGGCAAACAATTCATTACTTGAGCGTCTGGAAGGACTTGATGCAAGGTTTGAGGAGATTCAGACCCTTATCACCGACCCATCGGTTATAGCCGACCAGAAGCGATATGTGAAACTGAGCAAGGAATATAAGAGTCTCGAGAACCTGCTAAATGTAACTCATGACTACAAGAAAAAAGTGCAGGACATCGAAGATGCTAAAGAACTGCTCGCTAGCGAAAGTGACGAGGAACTGAGAGCCATGGCACGTGAAGAGATAGAGGCAAATCAGGAAGAACTGCCCAATCTCGAAGAAAAAATAAAACTACTGCTGATTCCTGAAGATCCTGAAGACTCAAAGAACGCAATCATCGAGATTCGCGGCGGCACAGGCGGTGACGAAGCGGCACTCTTTGCCGGTGACCTTGCACGCATGTATACCCGCTATTGTGAAAACAAAGGATGGAAAATTGAAGTATCAAGCTGCAGCGAAGGTGCTGCTGGTGGGTACAAGGAGATAGTATTCAGTGTCACTGGCACAGGAGTATATGGAACTCTGAAATATGAAAGTGGAGTGCACCGTGTGCAACGTGTGCCCGTAACTGAGACTCAAGGACGTGTTCACACTTCGGCAGCGTCGGTGGCCATTCTGCCCGAAGCCGAACCTTTTGACATCGAGATCAATGAAGGTGAAATTAAGTGGGACACATTCCGAAGCAGTGGTGCAGGAGGTCAGAATGTGAACAAGGTTAACTCAGGCGTGCGCCTGCGTTACATGTGGACTAATCCAAACACTGGCGAAGAACAGGAAATTCTAATTGAGTGTACCGAGACCCGAGATCAGCCTAAGAATAAGGAACGGGCACTTGCCCGCTTGCGTACTTTCATTTATGACAAAGAACATCAGAAGTATGTAGACGACATTGCAAGCCGCCGACGTACTCTCGTGAGTACAGGCGACCGTTCGGCAAAGATTCGCACCTACAATTATCCCCAGGGGCGCATTACCGACCACCGCATTGGCTACACCATCTACAATCTTCCAGCTTTTATGGACGGTGACATACAAGATTGCATTGACCACCTGATTGTCGCTGAGAATGCCGAAAAGCTCAAAGAGGCAGAACTGTAACAACTGAAGATTTACAACGAATTTCACTTCAAAAATAGTGTGATTCGTTGTTTTTTCATTATATTTGCAAACTGAAATCATTAGGTAATATTTAAATAAATTTTTATCATGGCTATTTTTAACGATTACAAGTTTGCCGGAAAGAAGGCAATTGTGCGTGTTGATTTCAATGTACCTCTGAACGAGGAAGGTAAAATAACCGACGATACTCGCATTCGCGGTGCTCTGCCCACACTCAAGAAGATTCTTGCCGATGGTGGAGCCCTGGTAGTAATGTCACACATGGGAAAGCCAAAAGGCAAGGTAAATCCTAAGCTCTCACTGAGTCAGATTGTTGACGCTGTGGCAACAGCTTTGGGAACTGAGGTCAAGTTTGCTCCTGACTGTGCAAAAGCTGCCGACGCTGCTGCTGCGCTAAAGCCTGGCGAAGTATTACTGCTCGAGAATCTGCGTTTCTACCCCGAAGAGGAAGGTAAACCTGTAGGTATTGACAAAGAAGACCCAGGCTACGATGACGCCAAGAAAGACATGAAAGCACGTCAGGCCGAGTTTGCAAAAACTCTGGCAAGCTATGCCGACTGTTATGTGAACGATGCTTTTGGTACTGCTCATCGCCGTCATGCATCAACTGCAGTTATCGCCGACTACTTCGACGATGCCAACAAGATGCTTGGTTTACTTATGGAAAAAGAGGTAACTGCTATTGACAATGTACTTAAAAATGCACAACACCCCTTTACCGCTATCATCGGCGGCAGCAAGGTTTCATCAAAACTCGCTGTTATCAAGAACCTGCTCGACAAGGTTGATAACCTTATCATTGGCGGTGGAATGGGATTCACATTCTTCAAGGCCGAGGGCGGTCGCATCGGCAACTCGCTGCACGAGGACGACCTGATGCCCGAAGCCCTCAACGTTCTTGCTGAAGCAAAAAAGAAAGGCGTACACGTACAGCTTTCGGTAGCGACCGTGGCAGGCCGTGAATTCAGCAACGACACTGAACAGCGCATCTTCGACACCCACAACATTGAGGACGGATGGGAAGGTATGGATGCCAGCCCAGCATCACTCGCTCTGTGGAAAGAAATCATCATGAAAAGCAAGACCATTCTTTGGAATGGTCCTGTAGGAGTGTTTGAGTTTGAGAACTTTGCTAAGGGCACTGGCGAAATCGCCAAGTATGTTGCCGAAGCTACTAAGAACGGAGCCTATTCTCTCGTGGGTGGTGGCGACTCTGTTGCCGCTGTAAACAAGTTTGGTCTCGCCGATCAGGTATCATATGTTTCTACTGGTGGCGGAGCAATGCTCGAGGCGATCGAAGGCAAGACTCTACCAGGTGTAGCAGCCATCAAAGGCGAGTAATCACACATTCCATAAACATCTCACAATCAAGGGCGACGATCAGTTGCCCTTGTTCTTTTATTGTCAAGATAAAAGACTAGCAATAGCAGTAAGAGTCCAAGCAGGCTTATTCCACACCCTAGTTTCAGCCCTGGAGGAAAATATTTCACTTCAATAGTGTGCTTGCCAGCCGGAACTGCTATTGCTTGCATGCACAACTGCACTTTGTAAATCGGGGTTTCAGCACCATCTATTGTAGCAGTAAAACCTTGAGAAAAAGGCACACTGAAAAACAACACCTTATTTTGGGGCAAAACAACTTTTGCTTTGTAGCCGCGAGAATCCCCCTTAAACTCGCTTACGACCGTCCTATTACGCTCATTCACAACACTATCCAAGGCATATGATGAACACACTGTGCCGTGTTCTAAATAGCCATCCATATATGGCAAATCATTGTCCTCAACAACAAGATTGGCAAGCATGATCAATGGCAAATTGAATGTGGAGTCATTGTAAGCTTCATTGAACTCACTTCGAGTAATATAATTGTCATAGGCAAATCCAAATGGCACAAAATGCTCAACATAATGCTTATCAAAATTAAAAGCAGAGTCAATTTCATATATTGTCTTCACCGAAAGCAATATATCAAACTCTTCTTGATGCATATTTGGACATAATTTATTATTTGCCCAAAAGTTGTGACTTGCTGTCTTGAACAAACTGTCAACACCTTGCATTATTACTGAGTGATACCCCGACACACTCGCTCGGTTGCGAAGCAAACCTGCATTATAGTTCAAGAAACTCTTCTGTGCTCTGAAATCAGTGCGAGAAACCACTTCATCACAACCCTTTTCAACTTTATTTAATAAAGTATTATATGATTGTGACTCAGTATCCAGGTTTATTAAATACAAGTTTACTAAAAACAGCCACATCTGTACAACAACACAACCAACAACTGTCAATTTAAGCCAGCGCATCGACAACTTATTTCTACTCCACATGAGCAGAGCTGCAATACCAATGAAAAACAGAACAATAACTACAATAGTTTTCACATTAGGAATGAGAATGTTACGTGCCAACAGCATGTTGACAACATAAGCAAGCACAATAAACGATGCAAACAGCGAGTAAATAAATATTCCTTTTTTCACTTTCAACCCCTCATCAAGCACACGCACAGTGCATAACACTATCACCAGAGTCAACGCATATGCCCAACGGGTGTAAAGCGGATTAGTAAACAAAGTGAAAACTCCATTAAGCGGAGTGACATAAAGAGCCAATAAAACTACCGCTAATCCAGTAAGCCAGTCACGATGCTTGGCGATATAGATACAACATAATGACAAACCAAACACTGCAATGCACGCTTCATTACTATATGAACCAGAACCAGGATTGACAAACACTGTAGTTCCTTCCACAATCTTAGGCATAAAGAGCGTGCGGAATCGTTCCAAAAGATTAAGCAATGCAGTCGTATCAAATGCACTCTGAGGATCAGTGCGAGTTGTTAGAAGCATCTGGTTTAGCACAGGAAGCAATAAGAATGAACACATTATCACACCCACAGCCACTGCCAACATCCCCTTAAGTGCCGTCTTAAAGCTGATATTTATCTCACCAGAAAAAGCCCTGAAAATTACATATATAAATGCTGCAATGAAAGAACCAATAGCAAAGTAGAAATTTATAAAAGCGACGGCAAATGACGCCAATGTTACAAGAGTCATCCCCCAACGCTGACAACGTAGCAAACGTTCGATTGCAAGCAGCAGTAATACGAAGACTATGATGGGTTCATAAAAATGGTAGTAATATAGAGAGCCAATACTGTAGGAAGAAAATGTAAACAAAAAGGCTCCAAACCATGAATTCTCTTTACTGACACCCATCTTGCGAAGATAGGCCATTGCCACCCATCCCATGCAAAGAAACTTCAGGACAAATGTAAAAGCAATGCTATAAAGAACCCATTTCTCTGGGAACAAGCAATTTATCCACACAAATGGGCTAGTTAGAGTATAAAACGCATAACTGCCAATGAAGTCACTACCCAGATAGGTATTCCATGACCACCATGGAGCACCAGAAACAAGCATGCGCTTGGTCTCGAGTATGAAAGGAATTTCTTGATGTACAAAATCACTGTATAACAATAGACTGTCCCACAACAATAACGATGGCAAAAATGCCATCGCAAGCACAAGCAGAACATAGAAAGTCAACCGTTTCATGGTTTAATCTTCTTCCAAGCCAATTGTGGTGTCGACATTGAAGCGTGGTCGGTTTTTCACTTCAGTGTAAATCTTGCCTACATACTCTCCTATTATTCCTAAACCAATCAGGATAAAAGCTCCTACCAGCCATACTGACAAAATCAGAGAAGGCCATCCAGAGACGGCACGTCCCATGAAGTATGCAGTAAGAACATAGATAAGCATTATAAGTGAGATAATGAGAAATAGTACACCCACCATAAACACCATGCGAACTGGCTTGACGCTGAACGAAGTAATGCCATCAATAGCAAAATTCATCATCTTGCGTAATGGATATTTGCTCTTACCGGCAGTACGTGCCGAGCGGTCATAGTAAACGCAATCAGTCTTATAACCAAGTTTTGTTACAATTCCACGGATGAAAAGATTGCGCTCCTTGTAGTCAAGTAAGGCAAGCACTGCACGGCAACTCATAAGACGGTAGTCAGCATGATTGTTGATTGTGTCAACGCCTAAACGATTCATCATGCGATAGAACATGCCAGCTGTTGTGCGTTTAAACCATGAGTCGGACTTGCGCTCACGTCTTATGCCAAAAACAATATCACAACCACCATTGGTATACTTCTCCAACATCTGAGGTATGACGTTGATGTCATCCTGAAGGTCAGCATCTATCGATACTATGGCATCAGCTTGATTTACAGCAGATGACAGCCCTGCCATCAACGCATTTTGATGACCTGTGTTTGCAGCCAGTTTCACGCCTGCAACCTGTTTTGATTTCTCGGCAAAACCTTCTATTATATTCCAGGTGTTGTCACGCGATCCATCGTCAACATAGAGTAATTTACTCTTGCCGTCGATGAGACCTTGCTCTTCCATCATGACAAGCAAACTCATCAGTTTTTCATGTGATTCAGGTAGTACCTCCTGCTCGTTGAAGCATGGTACCACAACATACAATATCACCTTCTTATTTGCCATAAAATCATTATCGTTTCTGTTTCAAGCGCAAAAATATAAAAAAAACATCGCACTCCAGCCATTTTTGAAAAAAATAATAGTTTTCAGTAGGTATTATAGTGCAACAACACTCTTGTCTCAAGTACAAACCACTGTATTATAACGCGTAATAAAATGTTAGTAAAAAAAAGGCACAAAAGGGCGCTTTTCTCATTTATTATTATTATCTTTGCACATTATTATAACTATAATAAAAGAGAGTAAAATTAACAAATTCCTAAACATAACCTTATGAATAAGCAAATTTCATTGGAACAGGCCGTTGAGAAAGTACAAGACGGCATGACTATTATGTTTGGTGGATTCCTCGGTGTAGGAAGCGCCACTCAAATCATCGACGCTATCGTAGAGAAAGGCGTCAAGGACTTAACCATTATTGCCAACGACACCGCTTACGACGAGGTCGCACACGGCAAGTTAGTGACTAACCATCAGGTCAAGAAAGCCATTGTTTCCCACACAGGAACCAACAAGCAGACCGCACTCCAGAAGAACGAGGGCACTCTGATTGTGGAATATGTGCCACAGGGGACTCTTGCAGAACGCATTCGTGCGGCAGGTGCTGGTCTGGGTGGTGTTCTCACCCCAACAGGAATGGGAACCATCATGGCCGACGGCAAAGATGTAATCACCGTCGATGGCAAGGAGTATCTACTAGAGAAACCACTGAAGGCCGACATTGCTTTCTTGCGCGCTAACATCGTTGACGAATTTGGCAACATGGTATTCCTCGGCACCACCAACAACTTCAACCCGTTGATGGCTACAGCGGCCGACTATGTAGTAGTAGAAGCTGAAAAGCTTGTGAAAGTTGGTGAGATTAAGCCTGAACACGTACACGCTTCGGGAATCTATGTTGATGGCATCTATGTTGAAAAATAATAACTGAAGATTATTATGGAGTATAGGACTAAAATCAGACTGCGCATGAGCGCAAAAGATGCCCATTATGGCGGAAACCTGGTTGATGGAGCTCACATGGTTCACCTCTTTGGTGATGTTGCTACCGAATTGCTCATAATGCGCGACGGCGACGAAGGATTGTTCCGTGCTTACGACAGCATCGACTTCCTGGCACCTGTTTATGCAGGCGACTTCATCGAAGCCGAGGGATGGATTGACAAAGAAGGTAACACCTCTCGCCACATGCAGTTTGAAGCTCGCAAAGTAGCCATTTCACGTCCCGACATCTCAGCATCGGCAGCAGATGAACTTGACGAACCAATCGTTGTATGCCGTGCATCGGGCACATGTGTAACCCCAAAAGATTGCCAAAGGAAAGGATAAAAATATGGACAAACTGATTATCACTGCCGCCATTTGCGGCGCTGAAGTTACCAAGGAACAGAACCCAAACGTTCCTTACACCGTTGAAGAGATTGTTCGCGAAGCCAAATCGGCAGTCGATGCCGGTGCTGCTATTGTTCACCTGCATGTACGCTGGGACGACGGCACTCCTACTCAGGACCGCGCCCGTTTCCAAGAATGTGAGGAAGCCATTTTAAAAGTATGCCCCGATGTTATCCTGATTCCATCGACTGGCGGTGCTGTTGGAATGACTCCTGACGAGCGTCTGCAATCAACCGACACAATTCCTCTTCCCGAGATGGCAACACTTGACTGTGGTACATGTAACTTTGGCGATGAGATTTTTGACAACACAATGCCAACCATGCGTGCCTTTGGCAAGCGAATGATGGAGCGTGGCATAAAGCCAGAGTATGAATGCTTCGAAATGGGACATCTCGACACCATTCTAAAGATGGCGAAAAAGGGCGAGGCTCCTGGAGCACCAATGCAGTTCAATTTCGTGCTTGGAGTTCCCGGGTGTACCCCTGCCACTGTCGCCAATCTGTGCTGGCTGGTAAACGGCATTCCAGCCGGTTCAACCTGGACTGTCACTGGCGTTGGTCGCCACGCATTCCCCATGGCTGCTGCTGCAATAGCTATGGGAGGAAACGTGCGAGTTGGTTTCGAAGACAACCTGTACCTTGAGAAAGGCGTACTTGCCAAGTCGAATGGAGAACTTGTGGAAAAGGTAGTTCGCATTGCCCGTGAACTGGGTCGCCCCATTGCAACCAGCGATGAGGCCCGTGAAATCCTTGGTCTGCCTCCACGCAAATAAAGCCTCAACACTATAAGCAAATAAAAAGATTAATTAACTATAAAACAAAAAAGACAACACAATGCAAAAACATGGTAACAAATACGGAACTCACCGTGTAATTGAGCCAGTAGGCGTTCTGCCTCAACCAGCCAACAAACTTGACAACAACATGGATGAGATCTATGACAACGAGATCTTGATTGATGTGCAAACACTGAACATTGACTCAGCTTCTTTTACCGACATTCACAACTATGCCAAGAGCCAGGCTAAAAACCCTGACGATGAGGCCGAGGTTATGGAAGAAATCAAAAAGGAGATGTTCCTCAATGTAGAACTTCAGGGTAAGCACCGCAACCGCCGCACAGGTTCTGGTGGTATGTTGCTTGGTACAGTAGAAAAGATTGGCGATGCTCTCAAGGACAAAATCGACCTCAAAGAAGGCGACCGCATCGCTACTCTCGTTTCACTCTCGCTCACCCCACTGCGCATCGATGAGATTCTGAATATCAAGGCCGATGTTGACCAGGTTGATATCAAGGGTAAGGCAATCCTCTTTGAGAGTGGTATCTATGCCAAAATTCCAAATGACATGCCTGAGAAGTTGGCATTGAGCGCACTTGACGTAGCTGGCGCTCCTGCACAAACCGCTAAGCTCTGCCAGTATGGCAAGAATGTTGTTATCCTCGGCGCCGGCGGCAAGAGTGGTATGCTCTGCTGCTACGAGGCAAAGAAGCGTGTTGGTGTTACTGGTAAGGTTATTGGTCTTGCCAACAGCCCTCGCTCTACCCAGCGCATCAAGGACCTTGGTTTCTGCGATGTAGTGGAAAGTGTTGCAGGAATGACTCCTGTACAAGTTAACGAGCTCGTAAGCAATCTCACTGGTGGCAAGATGGCCGATGTAACCATCAACTGCGTGAACGTTCCCGATTGCGAGATGACAGCTGTTCTGTGTACTAAGGACGACGGTATCGTTTACTTCTTCTCAATGGCAACAAGCTTTACTAAGGCTGCTCTTGGAGCAGAAGGTATAGGCGCCGACGTGAACATGATTATCGGTAACGGCTACACTAAGGGGCATGCCGAGTTCACATTGCAAGAGCTTCGCGAGAGTCCAGAGTTACGTAAGATTTTTGAAGAACTGTACGCTTAAAACAAGTCAGCCTGCAAGGGAGTACCATATTCTCCCTTGCGGCATTCCCAAAATAGCATTATGGCTGAATCAAGAAGAAAACAATTGTTTCCAGATGTTACCGACGAACAATGGAACGACTGGAAGTGGCAAGTAAAAAACCGCATCGAAACTCTGGAACAGCTGAAGAAATATGTCAGCCTGACACCAGAGGAGGAAGAAGGTGTAAAAAAGACTCTTTCCACCTTGCGCATGGCTATCACTCCTTATTATCTGAGTCTCATCAATCCCGATGACCCTAACGATCCTGTTCGTCGTCAGTGCATTCCCACAGGAGCCGAGACACATCAGGCTGCTGCTGACTTGCTCGACCCGCTACATGAGGACGAGGACTCTCCTACTCCTGGCCTCACACATCGTTATCCTGATCGTGTGCTCTTCCTCATCACCGACATGTGCTCGATGTATTGCCGTCACTGCACACGTCGCCGTTTTGCAGGACAGACCGATAACGAGTGTAGTGCCGACCGCATAGAAAAAGCTCTTGAATATATCGAGAAGACTGAGTGCGTCCGCGATGTGCTTCTGTCAGGTGGCGATGCATTAATGGTTACTGACAAGAAACTTGAGTATATCATTTCACGTTTGCGTGCTATCCCACATGTTGAGATTATCAGATTGGGAACACGTACTCCTGTGGTTTGTCCTCAACGCATCACTCCAGAACTTTGTGAGATGCTCAAAAAGTATCATCCAGTTTGGCTTAACACACACTTTAACCACCCCAACGAAGTAACAGCAGAGTCGAAGAAGGCTTGCGAGATGCTTGCCAATGCCGGTGTCCCTCTGGGTAACCAGAGTGTGCTGCTTCGCGGTGTCAATGACTGTGTGCATGTGATGAAGCATCTTGTTCACGAACTCGTAAAAATTCGTGTACGTCCTTACTATATTTATCAGTGTGATCTGTCTATGGGATTGGAGCATTTCCGCACTCCTGTTTCTAAAGGCATTGAGATCATCGAAGGACTGAGAGGACACACTTCAGGATACTGCATCCCAACATTTGTGGTTGATGCTCCTGGTGGTGGTGGCAAGACCCCAGTAATGCCTCAGTACGTGATTTCACAGGCTCCAGGCAAGGTGGTTCTGCGCAATTTCGAAGGTGTGATTACTACCTATACCGAGCCAACAGAGTATCATAGCGAATGCAACTGTCCTGACTGCCAAGCTGCGCGCAAGCAAGAGCAAGTGGGTGATGACAAGGCTATCGACGGCGTTATCTCACTACTTGAAGGCGAGCGCATGAACCTTGAGCCCAAGGCTTTGAAACGCCACGAGCGCAATGCAAAACGTGACAAACATTAATCCATCTACAAACCTGTGGGAATGTCCAATAATGACATTTTCACAGGTTATTTATCACTGACAGAGTGCCCTTCATCAATGAAATATTGAAATATGACAGCTTGTCGATTGTAGGCCTGGAAAAGAACACCGGCAAGACCGAAAGTCTGAAATATGTTCTTGAACGTCTGCCTCTGGAAAGCAAACGCATTGCTGTAACTTCGATAGGCATTGATGGTGAAAGCACCGACCAGGTGACACGAACGCAGAAACCTGAGATTGTTCTCCGAGAGAATATGTTCTTCGGAACTTCGGAGGCACACTACCGCCAACGGCGATTAGTCTCAGAACTCATCGATGTCAGCGATGAGAGCACAAGTCTGGGAAGAGTAGTCACGGCAAAGACTCTGATAAGTGGAAAAATCATGCTGTCGGGGCCTTCATCTAGTGCCGGACTGCAACGATGGATGAACGAGATGAATCGTTTTGACATCGATTTGGTAATTATTGATGGAGCATTGTCCAGATTGAGTTCGGCATCACCTGCAGTCAGCCAGTCGATGATTCTTGCTACAGGAGCTGCCTACTCAGCTAATGTCAGCACCCTGGTTCAAAAAACAGCATTTGTGGTAGAACTTGTCAATCTTGACCTCACAAGTCAAAGAAACATTGAGTTGCTGAGCCCGATTGACAAAGGCATGTGGATGGTGGACAAGAATGGAGAGCTTCATTATCTGAATGCACTCACCTCGCTATCGCAACAAATTCATTTTGAGGGGATGGAAGATTGCTCTACCCTCTATGTTGCAGGAGCACTTGTCGATGGGTTTCTTGAGAAGGTTCGTCAAAACAAGCATCTCAAAGGAGTTGAAATTGTTGTGCGCGATTTTACCAAGATATTCGTATCGCCACGACAATTCAGGATTTTTGAAAAAATGGGCGGTAGCATCACAGTGCTGCAAAAGAGTCATCTGATTGCTGTTACCGTCAACCCGACCTCTCCCAGCGGATATATCCTCAATTCCGACACATTGTGCAAGAAACTCAGCGAAACTATTAACTTACCGGTTTATGACTTATTAAAAAACCAGCAATGCAACTGAAAAACTTCATAGACATGCCATGTGGACTGCGGTTCATGCTCGACAACCTGTCGCTACAATCAGGGTTCGCCCGCCGCTGGCTCCTCGACTCGTCAATGATGACGACCGCCGAGGATATTACCACATCCTATGATGCATTGACCAGGTTTTTTGATTTCATCAGCCGTGTCGCTCCTACCCACATTAACACATTACAATTCAAACTGCAGAATGTCAAAGATATTCGCACAACAATCAAAAATCTGAAACAACGTGCCATCCTTGATGACATTGAACTTTTTGAGATAAAGCATTTGGCTATTCTCTCAACCGATATTTCAAAATTGTTGCAAGAACAAGGTATTGGAGATGTTATTACGATTCCGTCGCTTGAAAAGGCAATAAATATACTAGATCCCGATGGTTTGAAAATCTCAACATTCTACATCTACGATTCCTATTGTGAACAACTCAAAGAATTACGCAATGAAATGCGTAAACATCCTGAACAACAAGAGCAGTTGCTTGTCGAAGCAACTGAACTTGAAGAAGGCGTAAGAATAAAACTGAGTGCTCAACTGCATCCTCTTGCAAATTCTATAGAACAAGCTCTCATCTCTCTTGCCGTTGTTGATATCAACCTTGCTAAGGCAATACAGATAAAAGAAATGGGACTTTGTTTCCCATCTTTCAGCACCAATGGGACATGCCACTATGAACATATGTTCCACCCTCAGGTAAAAGAAGCTTTGGAGAATCAAGGGCGTAAGTTCCAACCCGTTGATATTTGTTACGGCTTGCAACCGACCTTAATTACCGGTGCAAACATGGGAGGAAAGACCGTTGTACTGAAAACTCTTGCTATGTGCCAACTCCTATTTCAGTTTGGATTTGGCATACCGGCTTCTAAAGCCGATGTCTCCATTAAGGACGAAATCTACTTCACCATCGGTGATGAGCAATCGATAGAGAAAGGACTTTCTTCGTTTGCTGCCGAGATGAAGAATATTGATGCTATTATAAAAGCATCACGCAAAGAAAGAAAAATATTGGCGTTAATCGACGAGCCAGCACGTACCACCAACCCCACCGAGGGAGCAGCTCTTGTTCAAGCGTTGCTGCAAGTGCTGAATACCAGTGATATGAGTCTCGTGATGACAACGCACTATGATATAGAGCCCGCTGATGCCCATTGCCTGCGTGTGAAGGGATTTGTCGACGGCTCAATGGACTACACACTTGTGGAAGTTGAAGATGGAGAAGTGCCTCACGAGGCTCTAAACATCGCCAGGAGTCTGAATATTGACTCTGAATGGCTTGATGCTGCCCGCAAGCTTCTTTTCACTAATGAACAACCCAAAGAAAAATAGTTACTATATAAAATAATGTGATATGCGAAAAAGCAAATTAGGACTTGATTTTGAAAAAGTGGAATATGCCAGAGGATTGGCTAAAGGCATCGCCGAAGATGTACAGTCGTTCGTTGAGCAATACACTACCGTAGCTGTTGAGCGCACCTTGTGCCGACTCATGGGCATCGATGGTGTTGACGACAACGATGTCCCCTTGCCTAACGTTGTGGTAGAAGCTCTCAAAGAAAAAGGCGTCCTGAGCGAAGGTGCTTTGTTCTTCATTGCTAATGCCATGATACAGACAGGCCAAAATCCACAACAGATAGCCGAGCGTGTAGCTGCCGGCGAACTGGATATAACAAAGGTTGTCACCACCGACCAAAAGCAGATTGCCAACGCTCTGCAACCAGTGATAGATGAAAGCATGGCACGCATTCGTACACGCAGGGCACGCCGTGAACATTATCTCGACACCATAGGAGAGGGGCCAAAACCCTATCTCTACATTATCGTTGCCACCGGCAATATCTATGAAGATGTTGTACAGGCTCAGGCTGGAGCCCGTCAAGGTGCCGACGTCATTGCCGTTATTCGTACTACAGGACAGAGTCTGCTTGACTATGTGCCTTATGGTGCAACAACCGAGGGATTCGGCGGCACATTTGCCACTCAGGAGAACTTCCGCATCATGCGCAAGGCTCTTGACGAGGTAGGTGAAGAGCAAGGTCGCTACATTCGCCTGTGCAACTATTGCTCTGGCCTGTGTATGCCTGAGATTGCTATCATGGGCGCATTTGAGGGACTTGACGTTATGCTTAACGATGCGCTTTATGGAATTCTGTTCCGCGACATCAACATGCAACGCACACTCATCGATCAGTACATGAGCCGCATCATCAACGGATTTGCCGGAGTTATCATTAACACTGGTGAGGACAACTACCTGACTACAGCCGACGCTGTTGAGGCAGCTCACACTGTGCTTGCCAGCGACCTCATTAATGAACAGTTGGCACTGATGGCAGGCCTGCGCGAGGAGCAGATGGGTTTGGGACACGCTTTCGAAATGGATCCCATGCTTGAAAACGGTTTCCTGCTTGAACTTGCACAGGCACAGATGACACGCGAGATTTTCCCAAATGCAACGTTAAAATATATGCCACCCACCAAATTCATGACGGGAAATATCTTCCGTGGTCACATTCAGGATGCATTGTTCAACATGATTGGAATCTGGACTCATCAGGGAATCCAATTGCTGGGTATGCCTACCGAGGCCATCCACACTCCATTCATGAGCGACCGTTATCTATCAATTGAGAATGCCAAGTATATCTTCAACAACATGAAGAGCATTGGCGAGGAAATGGAATTTGTGGAAGGTGGCATCTGTCGCAACCGCGTTAAGGAAGTTCTTGGCAACACCATCAAGTTGCTTGAGGATATTACTAAAGAAGGTCTTTTCACAGCACTGGAGAAAGGTATTTTCGGTGATGTCAAGCGCCCCAAGAATGGTGGCAAGGGACTCGAAGGAGTAACTATGAAGGGAGATAATTATCTCAATCCGTTTGTTGAGTTGATGAAAGGTAAACGCTAAAAGAAAATAGGAGACACAAGATATGAGCGAAGGATTATATTCCATGGAAGCTAAGGATTTTGACAAAACCTTAGACTTATCGAAGATAAAACCCTACGGCGACACTATGAACGACGGCAAGGTGCAGTTGAGTTTCACACTGCCTGTGCCATGTGGAGCCGAAGCTGTTGAAGCCGCCAAGCAGATGTTACGAAAGATGGGACTTGAAAATCCAAGCGTGGTATTTTATCAGGAACTCACCCCAGGTTTCACTTTCTTCAACTGCTATGGCAGCTGTACTCACACTGTAGACTACTCCACCATCTATGTCCCTAAGGTTGAATCAAACACTATGGACATGTATGAAACCGATGAATATATTAAAGAGAATATCGGCCGCAAGATTGTCATAGTGGGAGCTTCGACTGGTACCGATGCACACACAGTGGGCATTGATGCAATCATGAACATGAAAGGCTATGCCGGACATTACGGACTTGAACGTTACGAGATGATTGAAGCCTATAACCTGGGCTCACAGGTGCCAAACGAGGAGTTCATAGCCCGTGGCATTGAGCTCAAGGCCGACGCACTCATCATCTCGCAGACTGTGACACAAAAAGACGTACACATTCACAATCTAACTAATTTCATTGAACTAATGGAGGCCGAGGGGCTACGCGACAAGATGATTTGCTGCTGTGGAGGTGCCCGCATCACTCACGAGCTTGCCAAGGAACTTGGTTTTGACGCTGGTTTCGGGATGAACACCTATGCCGACGACGTCGCTTCGTTCATTGTTCAGGAAATGGTAAAACGCGGTGTTAAATAACGAGATTAATCAATATAAACAAATAATATTAATATCATAAACCGTACTATTATGGATAAACATGAAATGAGAGAAGTCATCGCTAAGCGTGCTGCCAAAGAGTTGCACAATGGTGACGTAGTAAACTTAGGTATTGGTATCCCAACTATGATTCCCAACTATCTGCCCGAAGGTGTAGAGGTCACTCTGCAAACCGAGAACGGTGCCATGGGAATGGGCCCAACTCCTGCCGAAGGCGAAGAAGACAAAAACATGATTAACGCTGGTGGTGGATTCATAACTCTCGAGCCAGGAGCCAGCACTTTCGACTCAGCGACTTCATTTGCCATCATCCGTGGAGGTCACGTTAACGTTTCGTTCCTGGGTGCTCTGCAGGTTGACGAGAAAGGAAATCTCGCTAACTGGATTATTCCCGGCAAGATGGCTCCAGGTATGGGCGGCGCTATGGACCTCGTGGTTGGTGCAAAGCGTGTTATCCTCACTATGGAACACACACAGAAGGGTAACCACAAGATTCTGAAAGAATGCACTCTCCCACTTACTGCAGCAGGACAGGTAAACATGATCATTACCGAGATGGGTGTTATGGACATCACTCCCGAAGGTATTGTTCTGCGTGAGCTGCATCCCGAGTTCACTGTTGAGCAGGTTCAGGAAGCTACAGGAGCCACACTCATCATTGATCCTAATCTGAAACCAATGGACATTTAATCCATGACAAGCTATATGGGTTACAATTTCCTAAAGATTGAGAATGAGGGAGGAATTACTATCCTTAAAATTTCAGCGCCAAAGTCGCTGAACGCTCTCAACTCAACCATACTGAAAGAACTGGGTGACTTTGTCGACAAGCTTGATAAAGCCACTCGAGTTCTGATTATCACTGGCGATGGCGATCGTTCATTTGTTGCAGGAGCCGACATAAACGAAATGGCTAATCTCAACGAGCAACAGGGATACGAGTTCGGAAAACTGGGAGCACAAGTGTTCCGCCGCATTGAGACCCTTCCAATTCCTGTTATTGCCGCAATAAACGGCTTTGCTCTGGGAGGTGGATGCGAGTTGGCAATGTCATGCGACATACGCATTGCTTCTAACAATGCTAAATTCGGCCAGCCTGAAGTTGGATTGGGCATCATCCCGGGTTTCTCTGGCACCTATCGTCTTGCCAAGCTTATTGGACAAGGTTATGCCAAGGAGATGATTTACACCGGCAAGGTGATTCGTGCCGACGAAGCACTCCGAATTGGTCTTGTCAATTCCATTTATGAGCCTCAAGATCTGATGCCGGCTGCGCTCGAAATGGCTCAAAAGATGATTGCTATGGCACCGGTTGCTGTCAGCCTTGCCAAGCAAAGCATCAACGAGAATTATGACCTTGATGTCGACGCCAGCATCGAGTTGGAGAACCGTTTGTTTGGAAAGTGCTTTACTACCAACGACCAGAAAGAAGGCATGGCTGCTTTCCTTGGAAAACGAAAAGCCAATTTTGAAGGTAAATAATAAAATCTATAATCATTAAATAACAAAACACTATGAAAATTTGTGTAATTGGAACCGGAACAATGGCTAAGGGTATTGTCAAGGCGTTTGCCGCCAAGATGCCTGTTGTCATGAAGAGCCGTAGCGATGCCAGCCTTGAGAAGGCTATGGCATCTATCTCAAAGGGCTACAACAAGCTCGTTGAGAAAGGAAAAATCACTAAAGACACGATGGATGCAATCTTGGCAAACATCACTACCACAACCGACTATGCTACATTTGCTGATGCCGACATCGTGATTGAGGCAGCCGTCGAGAACATGCAGCTCAAGAAAGAAGTTTTCAAGGAACTGGACAAAATCTGCAAGCCTGAAACTATCTTCGCTACTAATTCATCGTCTCTGTCAATCACCGAGATTGCTGCTTGCACCAGCCGACCTGCTCAATTTATCGGATGTCACTTCTTCAATCCTGCCGACCGCATGGCTCTTGTTGAAGTAATCCGCGGACAGCTCACAAGCGACGAGACTGCTAAGTGCATCATCGACCTTACTACTGAGATTGGAAAAACACCAGTACCCGTAAACGAAGCTCCTGGCTTTGTGGTTAACCGCATCCTCATCCCAATGATCAACGAGGCTGTTGGTATCCTCGCCGACGGAATTGCCAGCGCTGAAGACATCGACAAGTGCATGATGCTTGGCGCAAACCATCCGATGGGGCCATTGGCTCTAGCCGACCTTATCGGCAATGATGTAAACCTCGCTATCATGGAAGTTCTCTACAATGAGTTTGGCGATCCCAAATATCGTCCTCACCCATTGTTGCGCAAGATGGTTCGTGCAGGCCTGCTTGGCCGCAAGACCGGCGAAGGTTTCTACAAATATTAATTCTCATTTAAAATATAATCTATCAGTAATAAGGTTTCCAGTCATCTGACATTCTAACTGATAACTGGCAACAGAATACTGACAACTAAATTATTATATGGATTTTAGTTATTCTAAGACAGAACAGCTGTTCTTGCAGATGATTCGAGAGTTTGCCGAAAAAGAGGTAAAGCCTCTGGCAGCCGAGGTCGATGAGCAGGAACGCTTCCCCATCGAGACAGTTGAGAAGATGGGTAAGCTTGGGATTATGGGAATTCCTGTTCCCAAGCAGTATGGTGGCGCTGGCGGCACCGTACAAATGTATATCATGGCAGTCGAAGAGTTGTCAAGAGTGTGCGCCACGACTGGTGTAGTTCTCTCGGCTCACACTTCATTGTGCATGGCTCCTATTATGGAGCATGGTACCGAGGAACAGAAAATGAAATACTTGCCTAAACTGGCTTCAGGTGAATGGATTGGTGCATTTGGACTTACTGAGCCCAATGCAGGAACCGATGCTGCCATGCAACAGACCACTGCCGTCGATGCCGGTGACAAGTGGATATTGAATGGTTCCAAGATTTTCATCACCAACGCTTCCTATGCCAACGTGTTTATCGTTATGGCTATGACCGACAAGTCTAAAGGCACAAGAGGTATCTCAGCATTTATCGTAGAACGCGACATGCCAGGTTTCTCTATCGGAAAGAAGGAGTTGAAGATGGGTATTCGTGGTAGTGCTACCTGCGAGTTGATTTTCGAAAACTGCGAAGTACCAAAAGAGAACCTTCTTGGTGCTGAAGGCAAAGGCTTCAGCATTGCCATGAAGACTCTTGACGGAGGTCGCATTGGTATCGCTTCTCAAGCTCTTGGCATTGCCCAGGGTGCTATGGACGAGACTGTTAAGTACACCAAGGAGCGCAAGCAGTTTGGACGGGCTATCGCCAAGTTCCAAAACACACAGTTCCAGATGGCAGACCTAAAGACTAAGGTTGAGGCTGCACGTCTGCTCGTTCGCAGCGCCGCCTGGAAGAAGGACAATGGTCTACCCTACAGCGCCGATGCTGCAATGGCTAAGCTCTTTGCTGCCGAGACTGCTATGGAAGTCACTACCAAGGCTGTTCAGTTCCATGGTGGATATGGCTACACACGTGAGTATCCTGTTGAGCGCATGATGCGTGATGCCAAGATTACCGAGATTTATGAAGGCACATCGGAGGTTCAACGCATGGTGATTGCTGGTCATTTATTTAAATAATAATGGAGGACACAGATATGAATATTATAGTTTGCGTAAAACAAGTTCCCGATACTACTGAGATCAAGATAGATCCCGTAAAAGGCACTTTGATTCGTGATGGCGTGCCAAGCATCATGAACCCCGACGACAAGGGCGGTCTCGAACTCGCTCTGAGACTAAAAGACGCGGTGGGTGCTAACGTCACAGTGATTTCTATGGGTCCTCCACAGGCCGATGTCATTCTGCGCGAAGCTTTTGCTATGGGTGCCGACCGTGCCATTCTTTTGAGTGACCGAAAGTTTGCCGGTGCTGACACGCTTGCCACCAGCTATGCTCTCTCAGGCCTCTGCCGCACACTTGACTATGATTTGATTATTGCCGGTCGTCAGGCTATTGACGGCGACACCGCACAAGTTGGTCCTGAGCTCGCCGAGCACCTCGACCTGCCACAGATAACCTATGTTGCCGATGCCAAGGTTCTTGAGAATGGCAACCTAATGGTTCACAAAGAGAACGAAGATAGCGTTCAAGTTCTTGAGGTTGAAGGCAAGTGCCTACTCACTGTGCTCGCTTCGGCATTTGAGCCTCGTTATATGAGCGTGAGTGGCATTATGGATGCCTACAACAAGGAAGTAGAAGTGTGGGGAGCCGATAAAATTGACGTAGACGAGGGCAAACTTGGCCTCGCCGGCTCTCCTACCAAGGTGTTCAAGTCCTTCCCAAAAGCTATGAAAGAACCTGGTGAGGTTCACGAAGTTAGTGAGGAAGAAGCTGTTGAACTTATTGTGAATAAACTGAAAGAGAAACACATCATCTAAAAAAGTAAGAAGCTATGGAGAAAAAAGATTATAAAAACGTATTCGTTTTTGCTGAACAACGTGAAGGTGTAATCCAGTCCGTTGCATTCGAACTTTTGGGCAAGGCACGCGACCTTGCCGATGTGCTGGAAGAGAAAGTAGTTGCCATGCTTTTGGGTTATGGCATCAAAGACCAGGCTCAAGCGCTCATCGAGTATGGTGCCGACGAGGTAATCGTTGTTGATACTCCTGAGCTCAAGGATTTCCTTTCTGAGCAGTATTCACAAGCCGTATCTCAAATCATCAATGAGCGTAAGCCGCACATCGTGCTCTATGGCGCAACCACTATCGGTCGTGACCTGGCTCCACGTTTGGCGTCTAGACTGAAAACCGGTCTTACTGCCGACTGCACGAAACTTGAGATTCTGCCCGTCAAGGATGAAGAGAAAGAATTCTGCATGACACGTCCTGCTTTTGGTGGAAACCTTATGGCAACCATCATCTGCCCGAACAACCGTCCTCAGATGTCAACTGTTCGTCCTGGCGTAATGCAGAAAATGGAGCGTGATTCCAACCGCAAGGGTGTAATTACCGAATTTGCTCCTAAGTTCGACACCGCAAAATTCAAGGTTAAAGTAATCGAGACCATAAAGGCCGACAAGGCTATGGCCGACATTGCCGAGGCTAAAATTCTTGTTTCAGGCGGACGTGGCGTGCATGACAAGGAAGGCTTCAACAAGCTGCAGGCTCTTGCCGATGTACTCGGCGGACAGGTAGCCTCGTCGCGTGCTATGGTTGATAACGGCGTCATGCCACACGAGTGTCAGGTTGGTCAAACTGGTAAGACTGTTCGTCCTAACCTATATATGGCATGCGGTATCAGCGGCGCCATTCAGCACCTCGCTGGCATGGAGGAGAGTGATTTCATCATCGCAATCAACAAGGACAAGTTTGCGCCTATCTTCAGCGTAGCCGACCTCGGCATCGTTGGCGACTTGCACAAGATTGTTCCTATGCTCACCGAGCGTCTCAAGAAAGAGGTTGAGAAATAATCCTCTCGCCTTAAAAGGCTGAAATAAGGGGCTAACCCTAAAAAACAAGAAGGATGCACTATTGCTAAAAAGCATAGTTGCATCCTTCTTTTATAGAAATCCACATCAAAGGGATGTGATGAAACTCCGATAAATACAGGGTTTGAGGGTATTCCAATCTTTGTAATCCTCTGGTCGTGATAGACACCCGTTATGGGTCGAGGCCCGCCATTGACCGAAATACTTTTCTCGGCATTTCATAATAATTTGAAGAGTATCCCAATCAGCTTTGATGTGGAAATAAATTCAAAGATCTCTTTAATGATTTTTACTATCGCAAAATTAGGAACAAATAGCGAATATTCCAAATATTATAAGGTATTTTCATGAAAAAACACAAAAAAAATGAACTTCGTCTTGTGGAAGAGGAAGTTCATCTTTTTGAGGTAAGTTTACTCGCGGTTGTTGCTCGTTATGATAATCCTTGATTACTGAGCGTTCTTGGCCTTCTCAACAATTGCCTTGAAAGCCTCTGGGTTGTTCATGGCCAGGTCGGCGAGAACCTTGCGGTTAATCTCGATACCAGCCTTGTGAATCAAGCCCATCAACTTAGAGTAAGAAAGGTCTTCGAGGCGTGCGGCAGCGTTGATACGCTGAATCCACAGTGCGCGGAAGTTACGTTTCTTGTTCTTGCGGTCGCGATAAGCATAGGTCAAACCTTTCTCCCAAGTATTCTTGGCAACGGTCCAGACGTTCTTGCGTGCGCCGAAATAACCTCTTGTAAGTTTAAGAATCTTTTTACGTTTTGCTCTTGAAGCAACGTGATTTACTGATCTTGGCATTTTTTTAAATGAATTGTGAACGTTAGCGGCAGC
>JAEEGL010729727.1_pt1 | contig 43179 bp, 36 predicted proteins | sample 9134231 | NCBI WGS metagenome assembly JAEEGL01 (sample SAMN16246548, study PRJNA631951) | gut metagenome | biome: gut microbiome; feature: rumen; material: fiber-attached | host: Bos | place: Iran: Karaj | collected 2018-10
CCTCACTGCCTCCAGGCCTTCGAGGACCTGGATACTGTTCGCGGAATACTGCTCTTCCGCCTGCTTCATCTCTTCGTTGTCAATCATCTTCGGATATGGTGCTTATAAAGTGTGCGAAGTTACAAAAAATCTTACAATTCCAGGCATATTCCTGCCGTAAAGTTGATGCCTTGGCGGGCATAAACCGGGAGCTGGCGAACATCGGCGTTCATGAGATTGCCGACACGGCCCCAGACCTTCCATCTGCGGGTCAGGGCATACTCAGCCCCGACGGAAATGTCGGCGTATCCGGGGACCTTCATTTCCAAAGTCCCGGCATACGTGCCGCCGGTATAGTCTGCGACAAGCGACCTGCGCGAAAGCGAGGCGCTCAGCCCGGTCCATATGTCAAGCCTTCCGGCCCAGCAATAGGAGATGCGCACATCGGCGGAGAAGGGTGACGGGAACACCATGGGGGCGGCTGCGGCCGCCGAGGCCTTCCGGTAACTCAGGACCCCGTCGACCGAGATGTCCTCGAGGTCGAGGCTGCCGCCCAGATCGGCATGGAACAGGCCTTCATCGACATAAGTGACGCTTTGGGAGAAGACGGACGGAGCAGTGAGAAGCACCAGTTCGGCCGGCGTTCCCGAAAGGAAGGCGTATCCGGCACTGAGGTCGTAGTGGAACCACTGGGTGATCCTGCCCCGCACCCCGGCTGCGGCATCAAGGCGGACGATTTCATTTTCAAGGACATTTCCGGCCATAAGGGAGGGGCGCAGGAAATGGTTCTTTCCGCGCAGCTCCGACCAGCTCACTCCCCTGGCCCCTCCGGTCGCGGACGCATAAGCCGTCAACGCGCCGTCCAGGAATGCATACGAGGCCCTGACGTCGGGATAAATGATCTGCCCGGTACGTGAATACTGTCCGGAAGCGTTGCCGGCAGGACTGACCATGTCCAGCCTCACCCCGGCCGAAAGGTCCAGGTTACCGAATTTCCACACCGCCTTCGGATTGATGCTGACACCGACATGACGCGCATCGAACACGCCGCTACATCCAAGATACCTGACCCCGAGGTCGGCGACTAAATCGAAGCCCAGATCCGGGATATGCGGTACCAGACGGCTGCCGAGATTGAAATCTGCCAGGCCGAGTACACCCTCCGGGGATCGGTCCGTCCCGCCTTCGAAAGAAGCGTCGATGCTGTAATCCAGGGCAGAAGAAGACCCTGCACGGGAAGAAATCCCGAAGGAAACCCCTCCGGTGTTAAGGGACGACTCCGCATCCAGCCCGGCGAAAATGCCGTCATATTTCACTTCCGCCCGGAATTCGTGCCTGTCGGTGAATCCGGAAAACACGGCTCCGGCCTTCGCCGCATGGTCACAGCCATGCCGGAAAGAACCGCGCACGGAGGAAAGGTCGGCGGCGAGGGTCCGGTATGGACCGGAATAGCCTTTGTAATCAGCATATAAGCCTAAACGCGAGCTTTCCTTGCGTACAGGAGTCCATACGGCCTTGAATTCAGGATGGAAGGTCCACCCTGCTCCGGCGCGAAGCCACAGCGAACGGCTATTGCGTTCAGAGCGGGCCGGCGTGAGGTTCACAAGGTAGGGGTTGAACTCGCTGCTCCCTTCGTAAGGGTTGTCGAAGACCGAATAGTCGAACTTGTAGTTGAATTCGCGCAAAGAGTCCGGAAAGGCCATGGGAAGGGCCTGCTTCGGGACGGACACGGTCTTGGATTCATATTCGTTCGTCACCACGATCTCCGGGTGGAGATTCTGGGCGGCGGCGCCGCCGGCTGCCGCGAGGGCTAGGCAAGCGGAGAGTATCTTTCTATTCATGATTCAGCTTCTCGAGTTTGAGTTTGGCGAGTTCGGGCACGTCATCCGAGCCTGATTCGCTTACATATCCGTCCCTGACGCTTTCCCATGTCGCCCTGGCCTGGGCCTCGTTGCCCCTTTCGAAGAAACTGTCGCCAAGGACGAGGAACGCCCTGGCCAGCCAGTAGGACTGGCTTCCTGCGACGGAAGCGAAGTCATATACCATTTCTTCGACCTCAGCGAAACGACCCTGGTCGAAACTGTCCTGGATAAGCAACAGGCGCGCCTCCGCGCCCTCCGGCGTGGAGGGCTCCGCGGCAAGCGCGGGCAGGAGGCTCATAGCCTCCGCGCGCCTGCTGCTCGAAAGCAGGGATTTCGCCTTGACATAGCGGCATTCCCGTGCGAGATCCTTGTCCGCGGGAACCTGCTTTTCGACGAACTCCGTCGCCTCTATGGCCCCGAAATAATCCCTCGCCCTGAAGGCGGAACGCATCATCCCGATTTCCGCAAGCTCCTTGTTCCCTTCCAGGATAGCGATTTCGCGGAGGGTGGAATATGCGGTATAGGCCTTGCCCCAGCGCTCCAGCGCATATGACTGGGTGGCAAGGCCAAGGGTTGCCTGCTCCTTGAACGGGCCATCAGCATCGGCGTCAAGCACCTTCGAGTACCAGTCGCAGGCTTTTTCCTTATCCCCGGAAAGCCTGTAAGACTCGGCCATATAGAACCAGGCCTCGAAACGGCGGGACGACTTCGGATACTTGTCCAGGAATTTCTGGAGGGAAATGATGGCCTGGGGATAATTCTCCGCGAGGAAAATCTGCTGGCCGGTGTTGAAATACATCAGTTCCCTGTCGGCCTCGCTCTTGCCCGAGGCAAGCGAGTTGGCTTCCACATACTCCAGATACTTCTCGGGCTCCCTGCGTGCCTGATAGATAGACTCTATGGCAAGAAGGGCGTCTTCGGCGTACTCGCTTCCCGGCATCATGGCGACGACCCGCTTGTAGTTCGCAAGCGCCTTGTCGTAGCGTGTCATGTTGCGGTTCGTCATGCCGAGGCCGATGAGCGAGCGGGCCGCATACGAACTGTCGGCAGCGTTCCTGCGCAGCGTGGAGAAAGCTCCAAGCGCCTTGTCGTAGTTTTCAACGTCCATGTACGCACGGCCGAGTTCGTACATGGCCTCGCAATACATGGGCGCATCCTTGGGCGCCTTCGATACGGGGGCCAGCACGCTGACCTTGCCCTGCCTGTCCCCCGTCAGTCCGAGGGAAAGCGCCTGACGGTAACGGGGATAGATGTTCTCAGCGGAAGGATCCTCATCGACAGCCTTCTTGTACGAAGCGGCCGCTGCCTTGTATCTTTTCCGCGCGAAATCGCAGTCGGCCCTTTTCACGAGGGCGTCCTGACGGAACGTCGGGTCCCCGGTCGCGATATAATAGTCGAACCACCTTGCAGCCTCGCCGTAGTTCTCCATCCCGAACTGGCAGTATGCCATATTGTAGGACAGTGCCTTGCCTTCGGGACGGCGGTCTAGCGCGGAGACGTTGTAAAGATCGGTATAAACCTGAAGGGCCTCCTCGTAGTTCCCGCTGTGGTACCAGGATTCACCGAGCCAGTAACGCGCCAGCTGGTTGAACTGGTTCTGCTTCGGCAGGTAGAAGGCGGCCGCCTTGAGATATGGGACCGCATCCCTCCAGGAGCCGCCCGCCGTAAGCTGGGAAGCGCGCAGGTAATTGGCCTTGGCGTAATTCATCTTCTGCGTCCTGTCGAGGGTCTCGACGTTGTCGTAGGCTTCGACAGCGGCGGCATAATCCCGGTCGTACAGGGCAGCCAGGGCCATGTAACCGTAGATCCTGTCTCCCTTGCTGAGGGTGGAATACTCCTTCAGGTAGCGGGCGAACGCGGAACTGTCGTGGTTCAGGTCGAAAGCGAGCTTGGCGTAATTGAAAGCGGCATCCTCCCGTATCTGCCAGTTGTAATCGGCTTCGGAGGCCGCCTTGAAGGCATCGAGGGCCGCAACCTTGTTCTTGGTCTGGATATATGACCAGCCAAGCTGGTAATTGGCGACCTGTCCGAGAGAATCGCTGCGGTCCTGCATCTTCAGGAAACTCCCTATCGCAGCCTCGTAATCCTTCACGGCATAGAAGACGGAACCCGAGAAGAAACTGTCCGAACGGCTGTGCTCCACTGAAGGGCCCTGAAGATAGTACTCGCGCGCTTTCACAGCGTCCCCCCTTACGAGATACGACTCCGAAATGATACGGGCCAGGTGAGCCTTCCGTCCCGCCTGCATTTCCCCGAACAGTTTCGTCCCCTCTTCGATGACATAGTCGTAGTCATGCTTCATGAACCGGCAGTCGGTCAGATAGAACCTGGAAAGCTGGGTGAAACGCCCGTCCTTTGCCGAGAGGGTAAACCATTTTACGGCCTCGTCGAAATTCTTTTCAGTATATGCGATGTATCCGAGAAGATAACGGGAAGGGGCGGTATAATCGCTGAACGGCATTTTCTGAACGTCAGAGAATATGCTTTTCGCTCCGCCGTAGTCCTTCCCGGCATAACGGCACCAGCCGGATTTGAAGGCAAGCTCAGCCTTGCTGGATGCGTCGAGCGCCGAAGGGCGCACGAGGGCGAATTCCCTTTCCGCTTCCTCGAAACGACCAGCGTCGAACAGTTGCCTGGCATGCTCGAACCTGACTTTCGAACCAAGGGCGGAAGATGGATTCTTCGAGATATAGGCCCCATACGCGTCTTCCCTGTCGGCGGCGCCGGATTTCAACGCGCAAAGCGTGGCATAGCCGCAGCATGACTGATCCTCTCCGCTGGCGTCCGCGCGTTCGAAACAAACGCGGGCCGCATCGAACATGCCCGCCGCCATCAGCCTCTTCCCTTCCCTGTAACTGTCCCTGTCCGCAGGGCGGGCCTGGGAGCAGAGACACGCTCCGGCGGCGAGGCCGGCAAGGGCGAGAATATATTTTCGAGCCTTCATAGACAATCTTCTTTTAAAACTTACAAATTTACTTAAAAAATCCGCTATATTTGCACCGTTGCGCCATTTTTTATGAACACTCTGATAGCTTTTTCCAACGCCGGAATCTTGAACGGGGAAGTCCCCGTCCTGTATGGCGTGAACCTCGAAATTTCACGCGGAGATTTCGTCTACATCATCGGCAAGGTCGGCACCGGAAAGACCTCGATAATCAGGACCCTGACAGGCGAAAACAGGCTTGGCGGCGGCGAAGCGTCCGTATGCGGTTTCTCACTCGGGAAACTCCGCCCGAAAGACATTCCCCTGCTGCGCCGCAAGATCGGAGTCGTCTTCCAGGATTTCCAGTTGCTGATGGACCGCAACGTCGAGGACAACCTTCTGTTCGTGCTGCGGTCCACGGGATGGACCGACAAGGAAAGGATGCATGCCAAGGTCGAGAACGTCCTGCTCGCCGTAGGAATGGAAACCAAGGCGCACAAGATGCCTCACCAGCTTTCCGGAGGGGAACAGCAGCGCGTGGCGATAGCCAGGGCAATCCTGAACGAACCCGAACTCATACTCGCCGACGAACCGACAGGCAACCTCGACGCCGAGACAGCAGACGGCATCATGTCCCTCCTGTACGATATAAACAAGATCCGCGGAACGGCCGTGGTGATTGTAACCCACAACCTGTCCATCATCGAGAAGTATCCCGGACGCGTATTTGTATGCAAGGACGAACACTGCACAGAAAACAACGCTTCGAAGGCATAATCGCCCATTTCCTCGAAAGCCGGAGCGTCGCGCAAAGCGAGCTGGAGTTCCGAAATCCGTATGAACTGATCGTCGCAGTGATACTGTCGGCCCAGTGTACGGACAAAAGGGTGAATCTCACCACACCGGCCCTTTTCAAGGCATATCCGACGGTCGAGAAGCTTGCCGAAGCCGATGAGGACGACGTCTTCGAGCTGATACGTTCGATTTCATATCCCCGCAGCAAGGCCTCGCACCTCGTCGGCATGGCCCGGAAGGTGGTTGATGTGTTCCACGGCGAGATTCCCGCGGACATAGACGACCTGATGAGTCTTCCAGGGGTAGGCCGGAAGACCGCCAATGTCGTTGCCTCGATAGTCTATGACAAACCGGTGATAGCAGTGGACACACATGTCTTCCGCGTTTCGCACCGGCTTGGCCTCTCAGACGGAAAGACGCCCGGGGCCGTGGAAAAGGACCTCGAGCGTCATATACCCGGAAAACTGCGCCCGGTCGCGCATCACTGGCTGATCCTGCACGGGCGCTATGTCTGCACCGCGCGAAACCCGAAGTGCAGCGAATGTCAACTGACGAACTGGTGCCGCAGTTTCCCTATCTTCTCATCGGCATCGTCTCCGGATGCCCCAAAATAGAATTTGATCTTCGGCTCCGTGCCGGAAGGACGGACCGAGACCACATCCCCGGCCTCATTGAAGAACTGCAGCACATCCGACGAAGGCTGCCCGGTCTTCTCCGGCTCAAGGTAGTCGACGACCTTGCATACCGGAGACCCGCACATTTCCTTCGGCGGTTCGCGGCGAAGCCCCTCCATCATCGAGCGTATCTCTTCCGCACCCGTCTTGCCTTTGCGGACGAGGCTGGCAAGCCCTTCCTTCCTGTAACCGAACTCCGCGTATATCTTCTGCATGAGCCCGTAGAGGCTGAGGCCCCGGTCGGCGGCCCAGGCTGCGCATTCCGCGACCATCATGCAGGCTATCTGGGCATCCTTGTCCCGGACGAACTGGCCGACGTTGAACCCGTAGCTCTCCTCTCCGCCGCAGATGAATTCGCCCTCGTTTTCCTTTCTGCGCACCACTTCGGCTATGTATTTGAATCCGGTGAGCACATTATGCACGGGCACGCCGAACGAGGCGCAGATATCGCTTATCAACTCCGTTGTGACAATCGTCTTGACGACGTAGGACCCGGGGCCGAGCGTCCCCAGTTCCTTGCGGCGGCTCAGTATGTAGTATGTCAGCATGGAGGCAGTCTGGTTGCCGTTGAAAAGGACCATCTTCCCTTCCGGATCCCTTACCGCTATTCCGCAGCGGTCAGCGTCGGGATCCGTGCCGAAAACTATGTCTGCGCCAGTCTCGTCGGCCTTTTCAAGAGCCATCTTCAGCGCAGAAGGCTCCTCCGGGTTGGGCGATACGACAGTCGGGAAATTGCCGTCGCTGACATCCTGGTCCGGCACGTGGATCACGTTGGAGAAGCCCATCCTCCGCAGGCACTCCGGAACGAGGCGCACTCCGCATCCGTGCAAGGGAGTATAAACGAATTTCAGGTCGCTGTGGCGTGCGCATGACTCCGGACTCAGGGTGAGGGAAAGCAGGTCGGCGATGTATTTTTCGTCGACATCTTTTCCCATGACCTCGATTTCACCGCATCGTAGCCCAGCCTCGAACCGGACCTGGGAAGGATCCGTAATCTTGGCTACCTCTGCGACGATTTCCTTGTCCACGGGAGAAGTGATCTGGGCGCCGTCGGACCAGAATACCTTGTATCCGTTGTATTCCTTGGGATTGTGCGAGGCAGTGACCATCACGCCTGCAACGGCTCCCTTAAGACGGATCGCATAGCTCAGTTCCGGCGTAGGACGGATGTTGTCGAAGATGAATACATGAAGGCCGTTGGCCGAAAAGACGTCGGCGGCTATCTTCGCGAAAAGCTTGGAGTTGTTGCGGCTGTCATAGGAAATGCAGACGCGCAGGTCCTCCCCTTCCACATGGGAAAGGATATAGTTCGCAAGCCCCTGGGAAGCCATGCCGACAGTGTATTTGTTCATCCGGTTGGTGCCAACTCCCATCAGGCCCCTGAGTCCTCCGGTCCCGAACTCCAGATTCTTGTAGAAGGCATCCTCGAACCCGGCGGGATCCTCGCCGCGCAATTTCAGGACCTGGATCCTGGTTTCCTGGTCAAAATCGCCTTCGAGCCATTTCTTGGCCACTTCATTGAAATCGTTCATCTTCCAAAGAATTTAAAAACAAGGCTAATATACTAATTCGCCGTGAATCCGGCAAATTATTCCCCTCCCGGCTGCGAATTTGCCCTTTTCAAGGAATCTGAGTAACTTGGCATCCGGAATGAAGAAACAGGGAACCCGACATACGACCTTCGCCTCCATGCTGGACGACCTTTCCTCAAGACCGTTGGAAAAGCTGCTCGCCAAGGTCCCCGAATGGTCTGGCACGGACGGACTGAAGGTCCCTTCCTCCATCAACGCCGAGCAATGCAGCAGCAGTCCCGCCGCCCGTTACAAGGCGGAACTGGCAGTTTCCGCCTGCGAAGTGCCGAAGCCCAGAATTGCGGATCTGACTGGTGGGATGGGCGTCGATTCCTTCTTCTTCTCGAGGCTGGCCGGGGAGGTCTTGTATGTGGAAAGCAACGGGGATCTCGCGGCCGCGGCAGCAGGGAACTTCAGGCTTCTTGGCGCCACAAACATCGGGACCGTGAACATGAGCGCAGGTGCCGACCCCGCGACAGAAAGCCTTCTCGACGGATTCAAACCGCATCTGATATACCTGGACCCGGCCAGAAGGAGTTCTGCAGGCGGGAAGGTCTTCCTCCTGGAAGAATGCAGGCCGGATGTCATCCCCATGCTTCCGATGCTCCTTCGCAAGGCCCCGGCCGTTCTGCTGAAACTTTCCCCCATGGCCGACCTTACGATGCTCCGCCGCAGACTCGGGCCGTCGCTGTCGGAACTTCATATAGTCCAGTCGGGAGGTGAAGTAAAGGAAGTGCTGGCTCTTCTGGAGCGCGGATGCAATGACGTAGAGCCACTTGTCGTCGTTGCCGGAACCGGACCCGGGGTGCGCTTCAGTTTCCTGCCTTCTGAGGAGCGGGCATCGAGTACTACGTTTGCTCCTGAAGGAAGCATCAGGCTTGGAGCACGTTTCTTCGAACCCGGAGCCGCCCTGATGAAGGCAGGCGCGTTCAAACTGCTGGGCAGCCGTTTTTCCCTTTCAGCATTCGGTCCGCAAACGCATCTCTATCTGATCCATGACGAAGCGCTTCCTGACAACATTTCGACCCTCGGCAGGATATGGGAGATAGAGGAATCCCTGCCTTTTTGCTCCGCTTCGATAAAGGAAACGGGCCGGCTCCATCCTAAAGCGGATGTGTCGGCCCGTGGAATACCCATGAAATCAGACGAGCTCCGCAAGAGGCTGGGCACCGTACCTGGAGGCGAATCGCACATTTTCGGCGTCGGATGCGGGAACGCCCGCTTCCTCCTCGTCTGCAGGAGGGTCCTGGATCAGGCGACGAAACGCTTTCCGGGGAAGAACTTGGACACCTCCTTGCAATAGCGTCCGTAGGCCGGATACTTCGCCGAACTGATTTCTTCGCCGAAAGCGGAACTGCCGAGGAACAGGACTATGAGCAGAAGCGCGCCGGCTAAGCTCCAGTTGACGACCCCGAGTCCGGCTCCAATGGTGAACACATAGAACGAGACCCATATCCCCTGCTCCGCGAAATAGTTCGGATGCCTGCTGATTCCCCAGAGACCGGAGGTGTTGAATCCGAGATTGTACGGAGAAGGCAGTTCCTCCAATTTCTTGCCGCCCTTGATCATTGCCCATTTGCGGCTTTGGAAAGCCCACTGCTGCTCGTCCGCAACGGTTTCCCACGCAAGGAAGGCCAGCATCAGGGCTGCAGCGAGAACATCGATCACGCCGAATGCTGCATTCGAGCCCATAAGGACAAGGGCCGGGAAGGTGATCATAAGCACGAGCGCATTCTGGTAGATGCTGATAAAGAAAAGGTTGAACAACATCCAGACCCAGGGCCTGCCGAATTCCTTTTTCTTGCGCAGGACGGCCCAGCGGTAATCTTCTTCGCCCTCCCAGAATTTCAGCCTGTACGCACCTTTCCTCGCGAAATTGAAAGTGAGGCGGGCACCCCACAGGGTCACGAGAACGGCCATGACGACAAGTCGCGCAGACATGCCGCCCTTCGCCGCTATAATCCATACATAGGCGATGGGAAGAAGGCTCCAGAGCTTGTCCATCTGGCTGTTGTTCCCTGTGGCCTGACCCACGGCGAAGCAGTACAAGGCGCTGCATCCCGTCACGGCAAGAAGGATGCGGAGGGTTGAAAGTTGGTCCGGACCAAGGGCCGGCCCGACGAAAATGTAGAGCAAGGGACACGCTATGAGCGAAAGTCCGATAAGGGCGGCCATGAGGCCGATGTTCATTTTATTCATTGTCTTTAAGATATTTCAGCCAGAAAGCCTTGTCCGCTTCCCAGGAATGAGCCCCCTGGTAGCCGCGATAGCCGTGCATGCCGTCCGGGTAAATCATGAGCTCGAACTTGCGCCCCTGTCTCTGGAGTTCATCCACAAGCTGGAGCGTATTCTGGAAATGGACATTGTCGTCACCGGTTCCGTGAGTCAGGCGGAGCATGACGGACCCGTCGTCACCCGACCCGTATTTGACAGGATAGGCGGAGACAAGGCCCGTGACGCGGTTCTGATCATAGCCTTCGGGGTTTGCCTGCGGCGTACGCATGAAACGCTCGGTATAATGCGTGTCATATAGAGCCCAGTCATACACACCTCCGCCGGCTATGCCGTAGTGGAAATAGTCGCTGTGCTCGAAAAGCAGGCGCACGGTCATCGTGCCGCCGAAGGAAAAACCTTCGACGCCGATCTTCTCCGGAATGACGTATGGCAGGCTCCGGAGCCACTTCGCCCATTCCACGAAATCAAGGACCTCAGTCTCGCTGAGACGACAGTATAACTGGTCGAGCCCCTCCCTTCCGTTATGTCCGGAAGAGCGGACGTCGGCAACCAGATGGATTATGCCGTTCTCCGACCACCACTGGTCCTTCGGTCCCGGAGTCCTCCAACGGTCATAGACATAGGCCGTATTCGGCCCGCCGTAGATTTCGACATGGACGGGATACTTCTTCGCAGGGTCGAAATCCTTGGGATAGACTATCTTGCCGGGCACGGTAAGTCCGCAGGACAGTTTCAGCCGCACATCCTGCGGAAGCGCGAATTTCGAGAGATCACATCCTTCCTCCTTGATATCCAAGACCTTAGAGCAGGTTCTGGCATAGCGGTCGTTGACGCGGCGTCCCGACCTGCGCGAAGATGAGACCGCCGCCCGGGCTTTCCATGCCAGATGCGCGCAGTCGGTCTCATAAAGCCATATCTGCGAAGGGGTCGTGTAGTTCCCAAGCGTACATACGAACCACTTTCCCTCAGGCGAGAAACTGACCGAGGAGACATCATAGACGGGATTAGTGAGGGCAAGCACTTCCCCCGTCTTTATGTCCAGTGAATAAAGGGCGGATTTCACATCCGAATCCCGGTGCGCAGTGAAATACAGCTTCCCGCGTTTTTCATCCAGCCTCAGAAGGCGCGTCCGCCAGTTCCTGCCGCCGGTCAGGCGACGGAGTTGCCGGCCGTCGTACGACAGGAAATAAATCTGCTGCCAGCCTGTTTCGAATTCCCGGACCATATATAGGCCGTCTCCGGAAAACAGCATGCCCTCTATCCAGTCCAGCCAGGTCTTGCTTTCCTCATGATAAACGGGCTTTCGGGATCCATCCTTGACCGAAACGGCATAGAGGTCCAGCTCATTCTGGAGCCTTGGCTCGCGCGAGACGAAAAGCGACTGTCCGTCCGCGCCCCAGAAAGGGGTGCCGAAATACTGGTCCTCATCTTCATTGAAGTCGGCCCAGACCGTCCCGAAGGACCCGATATCGACTATTCCTATGCGTACCTTGGGATTCGGCTCACCTGCCTTCGGATAACGGGTGTTTTTAAGGATACCGTCCTGGCCGGCGGCGGAATAGATGGGAAACACGGGGACCTGCCCGTTATCGAACCTGTAAAAGGCTATGCGGCGGGAATCCGGAGACCACCAGAATGCGCGGTATCTGGAAGGACGGCCGAAAATCTCTTCGAAATAAACCCATGAGGCATATCCGTTGAGTATGGTGCCGGAGCCGTCGAAGGTAAGGCGCCTCTGCCCCGTGCCGTCTGCGGAAGCGACGTATAGATCGTTGTCCCTGGTAAATGCAATCATCGTGGAATCCGGGGACCAGGCAGGGTTCACCACATCCCCGAGGACATCCGGGAAGGGCCTCATGACTCTTTCCGGACTGATTTCCGCATCCACGGCGCGAAGCTGTCCGGCATCGAAGACAAAAGGCGCGGGTGCATCTTTCGAAGATCCGTATGAAAAGCAGATCCGGCTTTTGTCCAGCCAGCGCCAGGCCGAAGGGAGTATCTTGAAATCAGACGCCTGCACAAGCAGCGCGCACAGGAGGCAGGCTCCGGAAAGAAAGACTTTTTTCATTCGAAGAACCGATCTTGGAAGTTAACCAGATATACTTTTTCGACAGCCCGCGTCAGGGCCGTGTAAAGCCATTTCAAGTCATCGACAGTCTGCTCGTCCATCCAGAACGGGCAATCGATGAAAACGCACTTCCACTGTCCTCCCTGGGACTTATGGCAGGTAATCGCCTCGGCATACTTGAGCTGGAGCGCGTTGTAGTATTTGTCTTCCCGGACGGCATCGAAACGTTTCTTCTTTGCCGCGATATGGGAATAATCTTCCCAGACACCATTGTAAAGGGCATTTTGCTGCTCTGGGCTGAGGGCGGCGTACTCGGACGAGAGGGTATCCAGGATTACCTTGGCCTTGAGTATCCTGTCCCCGTAGTCGGGAAAGCGCAGCGTGGCTTCGGCGAAATGCAAGCCGTATCTTTCTTCGAACCGCCTTATGGACTGGAGATAAGCCATGTCCCCGTTGGCTATGTAATCCAGGCCGTCACTCTCATCCGCGCCCTCGAACTGGTAACAGTTCTTTACTATCATCAGCTTATCCCCGCGGACGAGCTGCTCTTCGCGGAACTGTACCGTCGACCTGATTCCGAGATTGTACCGGATGGCCCGCTTGTTCGAACGCGTCAGGACTATTGTTTCCTCCTCGCCATATCTGCCATAAGCATCCGTAAGCGTCTCTATAAGGGCGTCTCCGCCTATGCGGCTTATATCGTCGTATGACCCCACGTCCAGCCGGAGCCCCTCGCAAAGGCCGTCCTCCAGGCTTTCGGAAATCATCTTGCGCAGCCTTGTGGCGTTGAACAATATGCCCGACTCCTTCTGCTGGCGGACGACGGTGGTCAGGGTGGAGTATGATACGCCACCGAAACCGTCCATGAACTCGCGGGACAGGGCCGGACTGGCGTCGAGGCCGACCGGAGGAAGCTGGGCGGAATCACCTATCAGGATCAGGCGGCAGCCGACGGCCGAACGCACGAAGGTCACCAGATCCTCCAGAAGATTCCCGGTGCCGAACTGGGCGACGGACCCACCCTGTACGGCATCGACCCCGATCAGGGAGACCTCATCGACTATATAGAGGGTGTCTTTGGCCTTGTTCGGTGCAAGGGTAAAGTTCCCGAAGCCGTCGGCCCCGACCGATTTCTGCCTGTAGATATGCTTATGGATAGTACTTGCGCTTTTGCGGGCGAAGCCGGAAAGGACCTTTGCGGCCCTGCCTGTCGGGGCGAGAAGCACGGTCGGGACCTTCATCCGGGTCATTACGGAAATCAGGGCGGCCACGGCCGTGGTCTTGCCGGTTCCGGCATAACCGTTCACAACAAGTATATCCCCGTCGTCTCCCGTGAGGAAGGACGCAAAATCCCGGAAAAGATTGTCCTGGCACGAAGTAGGCTCGAACCCGAGCGTATCCAGCAAGTCCCTGTACAGGTAATCGGATCTGTCCATCTCTTATCTGCGCCTGCCTGAGCGGTCGAAAATCATGGCGAAAACCGCCAGGACCGGATATATCTCGATACGTCCGAGGAACATGTCGAAGGTGAACAGGAACTTCGCCCCCGAAGGCACGCAGTTGAAATTGCCCATGAAACCGAGTTCGCGGATTGCGGGGCCTATGTTGCCAAGTGACGAAACCGACGCGGCGAAACTGCTGTGGTCGTTGACTCCCAAGGCCTTGGCAAGCAGGACGGAGAAGGCGAGGACGATGCAATATAGCGCTATGTAAAGGATATGGGGATATACCTCTTCGTCGCGGAGCACCCTGCTTCCGAGCTTGATCTCCCCTATCGAGGAAGGATGCAGGATCCTGGCCACCCGGCGACCGACGCACTTGAACAGTACGAGGACACGGTCACTCTTCACTCCGCCAGTCGTGGACCCGGCGCAGCCGCACATCACGGCCATCATCATCAGCAGCAACCCCGGGAACAAGGGCCAGTCGGCGTTGTCCACGATGCCGAAGCCCGTAGTCGAGGCTACGCAGAAAGTCTGGAAAAACCCGTAGCGGAATGCATCCGGCCAGCTCTGGGCCGCTCCCTCGAGACGCAGAGACATGCTGACAAAGACGGAAACCGTTATAAGCGCTGCCGTATAGAACTTAAGCACAGGATTGTTCAGGGGCCTCAGGGACCCTGTGGCGAAAGCAAGGAAAACAAGGCCGAAATGAAGGGTCGAAAGATACATGAAGATCATTGTCAGTATTTCTATGACCCTTGAGTCGAATGCGGCAATCGAGAGGTTTTTCGTGCTGAATCCTCCCGTAGCGCAGACGCTGAACGCATGGCAGACGGCGTCGAAGGCGCCCATACCGGCTATCCAGTATGAAATGAAGGCAAGGACGAAAATGCCGATATAGACATATGCGAAGATCGCGACCGTCTTATTGGCCCTCGTGGCATAACCGCCCTTGGAAAGGGAAGACAGTTCCATGTTCGTCAGGCGCATCCTGATGGAACTGGTGTTCGGGATGACGAGCAGAAGGAAAACCACGACTCCCAAGCCTCCTATGAAATGCGTGGCGCTTCTCCAGAACAGCAGACTCCGTGGAAGGGCTTCTATGTCCTCGAGTATGGTGGATCCAGTCGTGGTGAAGCCGGACACGCTCTCGAACCAGGCATTGTCGACGGTGAACGGTCCGCCCCACAGGGCATATGGAAGCATCCCGAAAATGAACGACAGCATCCAGGAAAGGAAAATGATCATATATCCTTCCTTCAGGGTGATGTCCGAGGAACGCCTGACGAAGATAAAGGGGAAGGAACCGACGAGGAAAGTAATCAGGAAGCTGATGGAAAGGGGCGCCAGGGCGCTGTCATGGCCGTTCAGCAGGGAAACGACAACTGACAGGAACATGAAGAGGGCGCTGACCAGCAGGGCCGCGCCGACGTTGCGGCTAATTGTCCTCCAGTTCATCCTTTCTGCTCCTTGCCCTTCAGGATATTGATGCGCTGCTTGAGCTGCCTGTTCTCGACCGTAAGGTCATATATGGAATTGTTCAGTTCGGACAGCTGGTCGTCCCCCTCGAAGGTGAAATTGTATTTCTTGCCGTGCGAAAGGAAGGCCTTGAGCGCATCCAGCATCTTGTACAGCGGCTTGACATAATAGAAAAGAAGGTAGAACAGCAGGAGAAGTACGAGCACCACGCCCACGCCGACGGCGACTATGCCGGGGATGATGCTGCGGTAGAATCCGCTGTCGAAATTCTCCGAGTTCTGCTTGAGGTCGTTGTAAATCGCGGAAGTCAGGCGGTCGATATCACGGCAGAGCCGGTTGTATCTGGGCTGGAGCCGCTCGAAATACCATGAACGCGAATCGATGAAATCCGAAAGGAGCACGTTCTGGAGTTCGAGGGAAGTCAGCATGAACGCGGAGTATGAATACACGACCGAATCAGCGAGGGGAAGGATAATCTTGGATGTAAGCGAAGACCGGAGCGAATCACAGTGGGCCATGAAGGACTTCTCGTCGAAATCAGGAAGGCGGACCGACGTCTCGTCCCCGATTACGGAAAGGATGTCGAGATTATAGGTCGAGCTGACATCCGAGAGGCGCTGGGCGACGTTCACGCTGTTGATGTTGTCCGCAATGAGCCCCGAGACATAATCGCTCATGGTCCTGTACTCCATGACGGATATGATGCTGGAAATAAGCAATATTCCAATAATGGAGCTGAATGCCAGGACCAGCTTCGGACGCATGGAATTAAAAAATGGTGCGGACATTTTAAGTTTTTTCAATTTTAACGAACAAATATACGAATTAAATCATATATTTGTTAACATGAACAAAGACTTCCTATCAGACAGAGGCGATAAAATATCCTCCACCATGCGCGGCGCGCTGCGCCAATGCATCATAAACGGCAGCAGCAGCATTGCCGATTTCAGCAGGGTCTTGAACATCAGCGTCCCCACAGCTACGAAAATCGTCGCCGACCTGATAGACTCGGGTTTCCTTCTCGAAGAAGGCAAGCTCGGGACAGCGGGCGGCAGGAAGCCCAGCATCTTCGGACTGAACTCCTCGGCCGGATATTTCCTCGGAGTGGATGTGGCTCGCCAGCACTTCCACATCGCGGTTACCGATTTCAGAGGCCAGGAAGTCTTGTTCATCCAGGACATAGCCTTCGTGCTCGAAGCCAACGCTCAGTCGTTCCACAACATGTGCGAGCTCATCAAGGCCGAGGTGACGCGGGCCGGCATCCCGTGGACCAAGATCCTTGGCGCCGGGATCAGCCTGTCAGGCCGCGTGAATCCGGAAAAGGGATACAGTTTCTCGTATTTCCTCAGCGACGAACTTCCCATCAAGGACCAGTTCGAAAAGGAGCTCAAGCTTCCCGTCAGCCTGGAGAACGATTCCCGTGCGATGACATACGGGGAATATCTCTCGCTCGGAGCGGAAAGCGATCCGGACATGATATTCATGAACGTAAGTTTCGGCCTCGGCATGGGCATCATCACGGACGGAAGGCTATACTACGGGAGGTCGGGATTCTCCGGGGAGATCGGGCATTTCCCCCTGCTCAACAACGACATACTCTGCCGTTGCGGCAAGGTGGGCTGTCTCGAGACAGGGGCTTCCGGCCTCGCACTCCAGCGCATCATAACGGAAAAACTGAAATCCGGACGCCGTTCCTCCCTCTCGCCCCGGTACAAGGAAAAAGGGGAACTGGACCTGGATGACATCCTGAAGGCCGTCGAAGAGGAGGACGTTCTGGCCATAGAAGGCGTGGAGCAGATCGGCGAGACTCTCGGCAAGGGCATTGCCGGTATCATAAACATTTTCAACCCTGGGCTTGTCGTCATAGGCGGACGCCTCACCGTAGGCAAGGACTATCTCATGCTGCCTGTCAAGACCGCTGTCAATAAGTATTCACTGTCGAAGGTCAGCAAAGACACCAAGCTGCGCTTCTCGCAGCTTGGAAGAAAGGCAGCCTCTATAGGAGACTGCCTTCTCAGCCGTTCGAAAGTTCTCGGGATAATCTGATTATTCCGGCTTGTAACTGTCTTTCAGGGAAACCGTCTTGTTGAAGACGGGTTCTTCCTCCGTGCTGTCCTTGTCCTTGATATAATAACCCGTGCGCTCGAATTGGACGGCGATGCCCGATCCGTCATCGAGGAGCGCAGGCTCTGCATAACCGGTCCCGTAAGTAAGGGACTCGGGATTGAGATAGTCCTTGTAGTCCTTATCCTCGGGGACCTGGCTCATGTCAGCCAGCGTGAACAGGCGGTCGTAGTTGCGGAGGGTTATCTTTCTCGCGTGAGGTACGGACACCCAGTGAATGGTGCCCTTTACGGAGCGCCACTCCCCTGCTCCGGGGCGAGTGGACGGATCGTAGCTGCACTTCAGCTCGACGACATTGCCGTCGGCATCCTTCACGACTTCCTCGCACTTGATGATGTAGGTATACTTCAGGCGCACCTCCCCGCCGGGTTTCAGGCGGAAGAACTTGTGCGGAGCGTCCTCCATGAAGTCGGAACGTTCGATAAGGAGGCTCCCGGTGAAGGGAACCTTGCGCGATGCTCCTTCCGGCTCTGCAGGATTCAGCGGGCAGTCGAACCATTCCACCTTGCCCTCCGGCCAGTCAAGCAGGGTCAGGCGGACAGGGTCCTGGACGACCATGTATCGGTTCGAACGGGCGTTCAGGTCCTGGCGCACGCACCATTCGAGAAGCTGTATGTCCATGAGCTGGTCCCTCTTGCTGACGCCTATCTTGTCACAGAACATCTTAAGGGCCTCGGCCGTGTACCCGCGCCTGCGGACTCCGCAGAGCGTCGGCATCCTCGGATCGTCCCACCCTGCGACTAAGCCTTTCTGGACGAGTTCGAGAAGCTTGCGCTTGCTCATCAACGTATATGTAAGATTCAGCCGCGCAAATTCGTACTGATGCGAAGGGAAGATTCCGAGCGTCTCGATGAACCAGTCGTAAAGGGGACGGTGGACGTCGAACTCGAGGGTACAGATGGAATGCGTGATGTGCTCGATCGAGTCGCACTGCCCGTGCGTGTAATCATACATGGGATATATGCACCATTTGTCGCCCGTACGGTGATGGCTGGCGTGCTTGATCCTGTAGAGGATGGGGTCGCGGAACATCATGTTGGGATGCGCCATGTCAATCTTTGCGCGGAGCACCTTCTCCCCGTCGGCATACTTGCCGTCCTTCATCTCACGGAAAAGCCGCAGGTTCTCTTCCGGCGTACGGTTCCTCCAGGGGCTGTCCTTGCCCGGGGTTTCGACCGTGCCGCGGTTGATGCGCATCTCTTCTACCGTCTGGTCGTCGACATATGCAAGTCCCCTTCGGATAAGGTCTTCGGCCCACTCGTAGAGCTGGTCGAAATAATCCGAAGCGTAGAGTTCCTTTTCCCATTCGAAGCCCATCCAGCGGATGTCTTCCTTTATTGCGTCAACATACTCCGTATCTTCCTTGGTCGGGTTGGTATCATCGTAACGGAGGTTGGTCTTGCCTCCATATTTCTGCGCCAGTCCGAAATTGATACACAGGCTCTTGGCGTGTCCTAAATGAAGATATCCGTTAGGTTCCGGAGGAAAGCGGGTCAATATGCTTTCGCACTTTCCGCTCTTGAGGTCATCCTCTATGATCTCTTCCAGAAAATTAAGTTTCTTGGGTTCTTCCATGTTCAGAAGCAGTTTTGAAATGCAAAAGTAATAATAATTCCGTACTTTTGCACTGAGATTGAAACCAAAGCCAATGATTAAATCGATGACAGGCTACGGACGGGGCGAAGCCGTCCTGGCAAACGGAAAGATGACAGTGGAGATCCGCTCCCTGAACGGAAAAAATGCGGACATTTCCTTGAAGACCTCCCTTATCCCCAAGGACAAGGAACTGGGTATCAGGAAGATGCTCGCAGACAGGCTGCGCCGCGGCACAATCGACCTGTTCATAACCTGGGAGCCCGCCCCCGGCCAGTCTTCGAGGAATATCGACGCGGAAGCCGTGCGGGACTACTACAACCAGATCCTCCGGATCCGCGACAGCCTCCCCGGCTTCTCTAGTGCGGACGGGCGCGAAAACGAAGAGGTCCTGGCCTCGGTGCTGCGTTTCCCCGAAATCCTGGAAGCCAGGAAGAACGAACTTGTTGGCGAAGCTGAATGGCCCGCCCTCGAAAAGGCTATCAACGATGCTGTCGACATGCTGGATTCTTTCCGTTCGACGGAAGGCGCCGTCCTCTACAAGGATGTCACCGGTCGCATCGCCACTATCCTGTCCCTGTACGACGAAGTTGAATCCTATGCCGGCGAGCGCATCGAGGCCGTGAAGGCGAGGATCATCAAGGCTGCGGCTGACCTGCAGGTAAAGATGGATGCGGAACGTTTCGAGCAGGAAATGATATTCTATCTTGAGAAGTTGGACATCAACGAAGAAACCGTACGTCTCCGCCAGCATTGCCGCTACTTCATGGACACCATAGATTCGGAAGCCGAACCTGGCAAGAAACTCGGTTTCATAATCCAGGAAATGGGCCGCGAAATCAACACCACGGGATCGAAGGCCAATCACGCCGGCATCCAGAAGTGCGTCGTAAAGATGAAGGACGAGCTCGAGAAGATACGCGAGCAGAGCATGAACATACTCTAGTCCGCCGGATGGATGCTGACGCGCATGCCGCGCCCCCCGCGCCTCAGTATCGTTTCCATAAGTTCCCTGTCCACGGCGACACAGCCGCCAGTCCATGTCTTCGCCCCCTTGCAATGAAGGAAGATGGCGGAGCCGGCAGGATAGATACGTTCCGTGTTGTACGCTATCTCAAGGCCGTAATAATACTCGGGAACCGTCGCGTACATATCCTCCCCGGTCAGCCTGATTCCGGTGCCGACAGTATCCACTATGGTATTGTACCAGGGGCCCTCGCTGTCGCATGCGATTATCCCGGGATGCAGCTGGAGATAATCCATCTCCGTATCTCCGAAAGGAGGGATACCGAAGGCCGTGCCGGTTCCGAAATCACCTTCCGGGGTCATGGCATCGCCTTCCCGGGTCTTCCCGAGGCCGTTCCTGCCTATGTATGCATCCCCTTCCGCGAACTTGCGCAGCTTTCCGGACACGCCCCGCGTATAAAAGAAAACCCGGGCGTCGGATCCCTCCATGCAGCGGACCTCCAGAAAAGAAGTGATTCCGGGATCGGCCCCGGCTTCGGCAAGGCGCCGGTCCCACGGCGAACGGCAGCCCGAAACTACGAGAAGGGCGGCAAGCAAGACGGCGAGTGTTTTCACAGGTCTATCCCCATTATATAGTCATTCATATAAAAGCCATGCCCTATCGGGAAGTCACCGCTGCGGACCTTCCGCATCCCGAGATGCTCGTAGAAACCGAGGGACGGATTGTTGCGGTTGACGTTGAGCTCCATCCGCGGATGGTCCGGGGAAATGCTCCGGATGCAGTCCGCGACCGCCTCGAAGAGCCTGCGGCCAAGGCCTTTGCCCTTTTCGGACGGCAGGATGTATATCTTCTCCAGATGGAAAAGGTCCCGTCCGTCACCGGTGAGGCCCTCCTTGCGGAAAGACGCATAGCCGCGGTCCCCGGCAAGCAGATACCGGTGTCCGAGACGGCACATCTGGTCTTCGAGGCTGCTTTCGGAATACATCCAGTCCATCATGTATTCCAGCTGCTCCGGGGAAAGTATATGCCGGTAGGTATGCCGGAAAGCAATTTCGGCGATTGAACGTATCAGGGGAATGTCCTCCGTCGAGGCTATGCGGATCTCCGCCAGGGAATCATTTTTCATATCCAAAAATAAGAAAAAATGACCGAAAACATTATATTTGTGGAAAAAGAACCCACATAATGAAGCCATCGAACATCATATCATGCATCCTGCTCTCAGGTGCGGTCCTTTCGGGATGCAACGGAAGTGCAGTTACTGCCGAAAACGAAGAAAACGCCGTGATCAGCGCAATCATGTCCCGCCGTTCCATACGGAAATACCAGGACAAGGCGGTGCCCCGCGAACTGCTTCAGAAGGTAGCCGAGTGCGGGATCCACGCACCCAACGCCATGAACGCCCAGAGATGGGCCGTCCGCATCGTGGACAGCCCCGAGTACATTGACGCCGTTACGAAGCTGTTTCAGAAGAAGAATCCAGAACTAGCAGCCAGGAACACTTATTTCAAGAACGTGTTCCGCAATGCACCGGCGATCATCTGCGTCGGTGGCGAGGATGCCGCCTTCACCCAGATCGACTGCGGCCTGATGGGGCAGAACATGATGCTCGCAGCATACTCCCTCGGCCTCGGGACATGCTGCCTCGGCGGCCCCGTCGGCTTCCTGACGACCGAGCCTGAAGCAAGGCCGTTCCTCGACGCGTTGCAGCTTCCCGAAGGCTACAAGTTGTACTATATCCTCGCTATAGGATGGCCCGAAGAAGAGCCTGCACCGCGTCCGAGAGATCTTTCGAAAATACAATTCGTAGATTTCAAATAATGAAGATTCCCGCTGTTGCCGTCCTTTTTTCCGTCGTCATCGCCTTTTCGTGCTCGAGCATGAAGCGCGATTACTGCACGACTGTCTTCGCCCAGGGTGACGACGGATGCAATTATTACAGGATCCCTGCAATGGCCCTCGACCATGAAGGGAATATCGTAATAGCCGCCGACCGGCGCTACGAAACATGGAAGGACCTCGGATTCAGGCCCACCTCCATAGACGTGACCGTCAGCCGGAGCACGGACGGGGGCCGGACCTGGTCGCCCCAGAACATCATAGCCCGGGGTGATACCGCGTCAGTGCGCAGTTTCGGTTTCGGGGATCCGGCGCTGCTGCGTTCCGGCGACGGAAAACTGTTCTGCCTGATGGCCTGCGGAAAGGAACCCTGCTGGAAAGCGATGCGCCATGTCGCAGTCTGCGAAAGTGCCGACGGGGGCGTCACCTGGACGGCGCCTCGCTTTATCCCCCTGCCGGAACCCGGCTACACCGGCGGTTTCGTAACTTCCGGATGCGGATTGACGGCTCCCGACGGAACCATGCTGGCTGCAATCAGCTTGTACCCGGAAAAAGGCATCCCCGGGATGAGGATGAGCGCCGGCAACGCGGAAGTCCATCTCATATACTCTGAAGACGGCGGCGAAAACTGGAAAGTCAGCCCTTCCACGGCATACCTCGGAGGAAACGAATCGAAGCTGGTGCTCCTTCGCAACGGAAGCCTGATGATCAGTTCACGGACCAGGAACGGCGTCCGGGGATTTAACACGGCCGCCAGGTCTGCGGACGGGTCATGGGAATGGGGCAGGCAGTGGGTCAGCGGTACATTGAGGCCAAACGCCTGCAACGCGGACATCATCCGGTTCAACGACAAAGTCCTGCTGCACAGCTATGTAAGGGATCTTAAAACCCGGCAGGATCTTTCCCTTGCCGCCAGCACGGACGAAGGCCACACGTGGTTCGACATACTCACCATACAGCCGGAAGCCTCGGCTTATTCCACCATGGTACTCCTTCCCGGAGGGGACCTCGGGATCCTATATGAAGACGGATCGAAAAGTACCGACGATGGCTATGACCTGGTCTTCAGGCGCATTTCCGCGCGGACGGTCAAGAAGGCGCTCGCCGCTCAGCGCAGGTAATCCGCTATGAACTGAAGGCGGCTTTCCTCGACCGTAGCCCGCCACAGATGTCTCTGCTCCTCTGTCATCGCCATAAGGCTGCCGTGAGTGCGGTAAGGAAAGGTATGCAGTTCCTTCCTGGAGCAGGTCGACGCATTGTATCCGCCTATCACGCATGCCGGAGGGCAGGTGAAGTCGACAAGACCGGCCTCGAGCCACAGCGACGCCTTGGTAAGACGGAGGAAATTAGCAGCATCGTAGTAAGGGATCAATTTCATCACAGGATGGTCCTTGCCGTATTTTTCCACAAAACGCGGAGTACACGAACGACGGGCCGGATCTACCTCGAGCGCCATGTCGAGGAAACCGGGCTCCGAGAGCGCGATGGCCTTGACCCTCTTGTCCATCCCGGCAATGGCGGCACCCTGGAAACCTCCCTGGCTGGCTCCGGTGACAATGACCCTCTTGCCGTCCCACTCCTTCAGGGAGCAAAGGTAGTCAAGGGCCCGCTGGTCACGCATGAGCATGCCGTGATAATAGAAATCGGCATGGTTGTCGGCAGCAGAAAGCAGATATCCCTTGAGGGTGGTACGTTCAAGTTCCTCATAATACTCCTGAGGCATGTCGTCCCTGTAGCCATGGGCGTTGATGTCAAGGGCAATAGCTCCATTCCCCATCCTTGCATACCTCAGGGCGTTATCAACGCTGGCCCTGTTGCCGGGGCGGCTGACGCCGGCGGAATGCACGAACATAAGTATGGGAAGGCTCTTGCGCGGAGCATTCTTGGGCATCACGAGGATACCCCTCGCAGGAAGGACCGAAGGGACATTTATCTCCAGGGCGTAAGCAACGTAAGCGGCGCTGTCGGAGGGCGGAACCGGAAGCGGAGTCAGCACAGGATGGGCTGGGACCTTCCTCAGCGCGGCAATCTCCTTTTTCCAGAAGGAACGCATGTCGGAAGGCACTTTCATGACAGGACGGAAATCCTGGGGACTGCAGACTGCACCCGCGTCGTGGAACGCCTTGGGATTTCCGGGAGGATAGAGCCTGAATATCACGGACGAGGGGCTGCCGGGTATGATACGGAACAGTTCGCTCTCCCCTTCCGGGATGACTATTCGCCCCGGAGATAGTTCCTTCGACACGACGCCGTTGATGAGGACCTCGGCGACGGCTTCCACGGACCTGTCCGACTTCGTCTTGAAAACCATTTCCTCGCCCTTGGCATAGATGCCGTCCTCATGGTCCGAGAAGACCACGGGAAGTTTCACCTGCTGGCCTGAAAGGGGCAGGACTGCAGCGCATAGCAGCGAAAGCAGAAGCAATCTCTTGATATTCATGACTCAATTATAAAAACATCAGTTCCCTGTACTTGGGCAGCGCCCAGAGCTCATCATCGACCATCAACTCTATCCTGTCTATATGGTCACGGATCTGCTCGAGCATCGGGGCGACGGTGTCGTGATAAGCGACTGCCTTGCTGCGCTCGTCCTCTATCTTGTTGGCCTTGCGGCGGCGGTTTACCAATTCATCCACAAGGGAACGGATCGATTCCACATGACCTGCGATCTTCTTTACGATATCGATGTTGCTGCCGGAGAGCTTGTCCCCTTCTTCCTTACCGAGCACCGTCTCCATCTTTATGACATTGTCCAGCAAGGTGCTCTGGTAGCGGGTCGCGATGGGGATAATATGGTTCAGGGCCAGGTCGCCGAGCACGCGCGCCTCGATCTGGATCTTCTTCGTATATATATCCCATTTGATGGCATTGCGGGCGCGCAGCTCATTCTCACCCATGACTCCCTGGCTGGTGAACATCTTTACGCTGTCGGGGTCCAGATAGCGGTCATAGACAACCGGGACGCTGGTCTCGCAGTCGAGCCCACGCCTTGCCGCCTCTTCCTTCCATTCATCGGAATAGCCGTTGCCGTCGAAGCGTATCGGTTTCGACCACTTTATATATTTACGGAGGACCTTGACGATTGCAAACTCCTTCTCTTCCCCCTTGGCCACAAGTTCCTCCACGTCATCCTTGAACATCTCGAGCTGTTCCGCGACGGCCGTATTCAGCGCCACCATCGCCGAAGCGCAATTGGCCTCCGATCCGACCGCCCTGAATTCAAACCTGTTGCCTGTGAAGGCGAAAGGCGATGTACGGTTGCGGTCCGTATTGTCCAGCAGGATCTCCGGAATCTGCGGAATGTCGAGCTTGACTTCCCTCTTGCTAAGAAGGCGGACGAAATTGTCCGTCGTCTCCATGTGGTCGAGGACGGATGAAATCTCGCTGCCGAGGAAACTGGAGATAATTGCCGGAGGAGCCTCCTGCGCGCCGAGACGGTGCGCATTCGCCGCCGTCATCACGCTGGCCTTTAGAAGCCCGTTGTGCCTGTAGATTGCGGCAAGTGTGTTGACTACGAAGGTAATGAAACGCAGATTGTCCCGATCCGTCTTGCCGGGAGCCATGAGCGAAGCGCCAGTGTCCGTCCCCAGGGACCAGTTGCAGTGCTTGCCGGATCCGTTGACCCCCTTGAAGGGCTTCTCATGGAGAAGTACCCGGAATCCGTGCTTGCGTGCAACTTCCTTCATCAGGGACATAAGTATCATGTTGTGGTCCACTGCGACATTGCATTTTTCATAGATGGGCGCCAGCTCGAACTGGTTGGGCGCGACCTCGTTGTGACAGGTCTTTGCCGGGATGCCCAGCTTGTGGGCCTCGATTTCGAGTTCCGTCATGAAAGCGGCCACCCGCTCGGGAATGGCACCGAAATAATGGTCATCCAGCTGCTGGCTCTTGGCGCTTTCATGGCCCATGAGGGTCCGCCCGGTCAGCACGAGATCAGGACGGGCCAGGAAGAGATCCTCGTCCACGAGGAAATACTCCTGCTCCCAACCAAGGTAGGTGTGGACCTTGTGTACGCTCTTGTCGAACAGGCGGCAGACCGCAGTGGCGGCCTTGTCTACCGCGCTCAGGGATTTCAACAGCGGAGCCTTGTAATCAAGGGCCTCACCCGTATATGAAATGAATATGGTAGGAATACAGAGGGTTTCCCCGATAAGGAAAGCCGGAGAAGTGGGATCCCAGGCACTGTAGCCGCGGGCTTCGAACGAACTGCGTATTCCCCCGTTCGGGAACGAGCTTGCATCCGGCTCCTGCTGCGACAGGAGTTTCCCGGAGAAATCCTCAATCACACCGCCCTTCCCGTCCAGTTCAATGAATCCGTCATGCTTTTCCGCCGTCGTGCCTGTCAGCGGCGAAAACCAGTGAGTGTAGTGGTTGGCTCCGTTGTCTATGGCCCATTTCTTCATGCCCGCAGCGACAGCATCCGTAAGCTCCCTGTCCATGGGTGCTCCGTCGATTACTTCAAGCATGCGCGCATACACGCCAGCCGGCAGATACTTGTACATTGCGGTCTTGTTGAACACACGGCAGCCGAAATAATCTGCGGGACGCCCTTTCAACTCCACGGCGACTGGAGTTTTCGAAAATGCGGCCGAAACTGCATTGAATCTGAGTTTACTCATCTGTTTATTGTTTTCCGGTCGTAATATAATAAAAATCGGCCGCAAAAATAAAATGCGGCCGAAAAAATGACGTATTATATCAAATACGAGCCCGAATTTAAATTATTCGGGGAAAGTAGTCTAAAACACGAAGGCAAGACCAGCCTCAATACGCGCGTCGCTGAGCTTGACCTTGTCCGATCCGTCACGGTCCATGAGACCATAGTGATATCCGGCCTTGGCCTGGATATGTCCGATCTGGATGCCGAGGCCACCTCCGACGAGGATGTCGAAATTCTTGTAATTGCTGTCCTCACCGTACTGGTCGACGGTCCTGGTGCTGGAGCCGCTGAGACCTATCGCATCCAGGACGGAACCGCTGGTCGTGGAGTCTATCTTCAATTCGGAAGAAAGACCGAAATCGAAAGTGGGGCCTGCAAATACGAAAACCTTGGCTCCGCCGAGGTCGAGATTGTAGCGGGCCATCACCGGAACAGTGACGTAGTGCTCGGTCGTCGTACCTTCAATCGTGGTGGAAGCCAGGCTGGCAAGAGCGGCGGAAGAAGCATCCTTGGCCGAATGGAAAGTATAGCGCAGGGAAGGAGCAAGCGAAAGGGCGCCGGTCACGGGAATATTGATCGTTCCTTCAACATAGAACCCGGCGGTCTGTCCCTCCGTCGAACTGTCATCCGAAACGGCGGTCGCATTGTTCATGGAATAACCGGCGCCGACTGAAAGCTGCGCCGAGGCAGATACAGCTGCTACAGCTGCAAGAGCGATAGTCAAAAGAATTTTTTTCATAGCTTCATTTGAATCTTAGCCGTTAAATAGATTCAAAAACAGCCCCAGGCGTTGCATCAGAAACCGCGTCCGGAGCCGCCGAACCCGCCACGTCCGCCGCCGGAGCCACCCTGGTTGAACCGATACGCGAAGGTGAGCATCACGTAGCGCCCGAACTGGTGGTTCCAGGTATTGCGGACGTAGTTGGCGTTCATCGTGGTCGAGAAGCCGGTATTCGTGTTGAACACGTCGTTGGCCGAAAGGGAAACGTCGAACTCGTTCTTGGGCCCGAAACGGCCGCCGACCCTGAGATTCAAGATGTTGTCACTGAACTTCCCGTACGTCATCCCCTGGTTGAACTGCTTGAAATAGTTCCCCCCGATGTAGATATGGTCGAAGATACGGTTGACCTCGCCGCCGAAGTTGACGGTTTCGGTGAAGTAGGCCGTCTCGTCGCCTCGGTCGTTGCGCGAACGGTCATACTGCCCCCTGAAGCCGAGATTCAGCCTCACCCTGCGGGAAAAATTGGACCTGAGGCCAACATTCACGGAGGGACGGATATAGTCAGTCCTGGTCAGGACATAATTGACATACGAAGGACTGCTTTCCCAGGTGAATCCCGTCCTGAGGTTCAGTATGCACATTATCTTCTTCAACTGGGTGCCGTAAGAAAGCGTTGTCGCAAGATTCCTGGATGCCGGAGCGTTCTCGTAGGTGGTCAGGGTCGACTGGGCGGGCATAGTATAGTCATACTCGGGTATGTATGTCGCAGTCTTGTAATAATGCTGCCGGTCCACGATGGGATTGGTCCGAAGCGTATAGTACACCTGGAGTGAAAGGGTGCTGTATTCGGTTTCCTGCCTGCGCCGCCGCCCGAATCCGCTTTGCTGGCCGTACTCCTTCTCCCTCTCGATGGCCTCCTTGCGCCTCGAACCTACGACAGTCTCGTATGATGCCGAGAACTGGTGGCTCCTGGTCATGGCAAGATCCGGATTGCCGACGACGACGGAATAGACGTTGTCATTGTCGATGTTCGGATCTATCTGATGGATCGACGGAGCGGCGGTTTCAGTACTGTACTTGATTTCCCAGCGATTGACCGTGGACTCGTTTCCGAAGTTCGCGCTTCCGGTCGCGGACCTGTACGGTCCGCCCCATGAGAGCAGCGCCGGATAGCTTTCGTGGGATCCTATTGTGACGGACTGCCAACCTCCTTCGATCCGGAGATTTGCATTCAGCGCGTCGAAATGGTTGCTCAGACCTGCCGTATAGCGGTGCGATGTCATGTCCGTGGTCCAGTTCCTTGTATTGACGCCGTCTTCAACGGGAGCGGCAGGGTTAGTGACGTCGAAGGAAAGGTGCCTGCTCTCGCTGTAATCGTCGGAATACTTGTACCTGAGCGAAAGGGAAAGATTGTCGTTGACCTCGTAACGCAGGGACGGGGTAAGGGACAGCGACCGGTCGGAGTCATTCATGGAAATATCCAGGTCGGTACGGGACATGGTGCTGAGAAGAGTATCCTTGCGGACTGTCCCGGCGTCGCTGACTCCCCTGTTGAACTCGGCGCTGAAACCGACCCTCCATTTGTCGGCGAAGCCTTTCTTGAAACGCAGGGCGGAAGAGAAGGAATTGCCGCTGGACACATTGCGGTTCGACCCTGAATTCCCCTGTGGCGCAAGGTCATCCTGAGTGTTGATCTCGCTCGTGCGGCTGTAATTCAGGTTCTCTTTCAGGCTGAAATTGTTCTCCAGGAGTATCTCTCCGTCTTTCAAGGCCTTCATCCCGCTCAGGCTGAAACTGTGGGTCTTTCCCTCGCTCATCCTGTAGGAGAGTTTGTCGACCTGGCGGGAAGTGAATTCGTCCCCCGGGAAATACAGAAGTTGGGTAATGGATTCGGTGACGTTGTAACTGTCGCGGTAGCCATAACTTCCCCCGACGGATCCGAGCACGAAATTCCGGGTGGTCGGGCTCATCCATTTTTTTGTAGCGGAAAGATTGACATCCAGGGTCCGCAGATCCGGATTTCCTCCGGACACGGCAGTCTGGAAAGAACTGCCCCTGATGCGGTTGGAGGAGTTGTTGATGTTGTTGAGGTTTGCAGAAGCCGTGACGACCAGTTTCTCAGAAAAGAAACTGGCGTTTCCTCCGAGGGTGTAGCGGAACTTGTGATATGTCGAGTCCGTGTCGAAACCGCCGCCTGCTATGAAGTCCCCCGACCTGACGAACTTGGGCTTGCTCTTGGTCTGGACGTCCAGCACGCGCTGTTTTTCCTCGTTCTTGCTGATCTTGTGGTTGGGGTCCTTGTTGGCGTATTCCTGATAGGATTTTATGGAAGTCACATCATCGGCAGCAAGGTTCTTCAGGGCCCGCATCGGAGCGTCCCCGAACAGCAGGGCCCCGTCGATATAGACGTTCTTGACCTGCTCGTTCATTACCGTTATGCCGTTTTCCGTTATCTCGACCCCCGGCATCTGCTCCAGTATGTCGATGACCATCTCCCCTTTTTCCGTCTTGACGGCCGACGCCCGGAAGATCACGGTGTCCCCGGACATCGAGATCGGATTGACATATTCCTTGATGACGGCGCCTTCGAGCACCTGCGCGACAGGCTTGAGGTTGGCCACGACCTTGTTTTCCCCGGCGACCAGGTCGACGACCTTTTCTATGGATTCATATCCCATCATCGAGAAACTCACGATGGCCTGCCCGGGAGTGACGCCCCAGATCATGAAATTTCCGCTTTCCCCCGCGACGGTATATTTCTTTTCCTTCAAGGATCGTATCACCTGTATGACGACCCCGTTGCCCGGGATTTCCTCCTGCCCGGCCGTTTCCGGCGAAAGCACGACCGTCCCGCGTATGACGGCGGAATTATAATTGCCGCCCCCGGGTCCCATGAAGCGTCCGGACGGGCTCATGCCGCGGGGCTGGGCCTCAGCAGACAATGAGGAGAGTAGTATAAAGACAGGAATGAAAGCGGTGCGGAGTCTCGAAAAGATCATAAACAAAGCTATTACACAACACTATGACATACAAATATAAAAAAGGTTTAATTAATTGCCGACCCTTGCATCCGCTTTTTTGCTATATTTGTAACCGATATGGAGAACCTTTTCGATGAACTGTGCAAAGACTACCGCTTCAAGGAGGGATTTCATACATGCATCAACTGCGGTACGTGCACGGCGATCTGCCCTGCGGCGGAATTCTACCGCTACGATCCGCGCAAGATAGTGGGCATCGTCCAGACAAGGGATGACGAAAAGATAACGGAGCTTCTCAAATCCGACGCGATCTGGTACTGCGGCGAATGCATGAGCTGCGTTACGAGATGCCCCCGCAAGAACGGTCCGGGGCTCGTAATAATGGCGCTGAGGGACCTGAGTATACGACTGGGGTTCTTTACAGAATCCGAAAAGGGGCGGCAGATCCTGCCCCTGACCCGTCAGCTTACCGGAAACATCCTCAAGTACGGTTACTGCATCTATCCGGAAACTTTCCGCTGGGAAGACCACAAGGAAAGCGGCCCCGTGTGGAAATGGCACATGGAGCACCTGGAAAAGAGCTACGAACGCTGCGGGGCAAACTACAAGGGCGACGGTCCGGGTGTACTGAGGAAGGTACCGCAGGAATCCCTCGACGAACTCAAGGCCATCTTCGACGTCACCGGGGCCACGGAGCGCATCGAACTTGTCGAAAAGCATTCGGCAATGAAAGCCAGGCAGATGGGGCTCGAGCCCGAAGAATATGAAAGACGCGCCTTCGAATACAACTCAGGAGAACATTTCAACCGATGATATACCAGGGCAAACAGAAGATATGGTCCGAATACCAGAAGGAGATTCCCGACGACCACTGGTATCACGTCCGCAGCTGCATAAGGCAGAATTTCTTTCCGGCAAGCGAGAAAATGTTCACGGAGATAACGCGGAACGTACTCGGCAAGGACATTTATGAGAATCCCCATCACACTACCTGCGGAGGCATAGCATACCACTGCGACACGATACCGCAGGAGACAGTCATGACCATCGTCGCAAGGCAATTCGCCCTGATGACGGAAGCCGGATATGAGAATTACGTGGCATCCTGCATCACGTCCTTCGGAAACTACGCGGAAACGCTTGAGACATGGCGCGAGTTTCCGGAACTCGAAGCAAAGATACGGGACAATCTCTGGAAGGCATGCCGGAGGGAGTTCGAAAAGCCGAAGCATCTCGCCCATACCAGCGACCTCATATACAAATATCGCAACGAGATCGCCGAGAGGGCGCGTTTCCGCCTGGTGGACAAGGATACCGGCGAACCGCTGCGCATAGTAGAACATATAGGCTGCCACTATTCGAAGATGTTCCCGCACAAGGGGGTCGGCGGGGCGGAGTACCCTTACGTACTTGCCGGAATGGTCGAGAGCTGGGGTGGGAAAGTCATAGACTATCCGGAGCGCAGGCATTGCTGCGGTTACGGCTTCCGCCAGTACCACGTCAAGGCAAACAGGGGCTACGGTCTGTCGAACACGCACAAGAAATTCGAATCGATGGAACCGTACCATCCGGACGCGATAATCACCAACTGCCCGGGCTGCCCATATTTCATGGACAGGTGGCAGTATGTGATCAGCGAACAGACCGGCAAGACATACGGCCGGGACGGCCACGGGATCCCTGTTCTGACTTATGAAGAACTGGCCGGACTCGTACTGGGATACGACCCCTGGGATCTCGGGCTGCAGCTGCACCAGGTCACGGTCGAGCCCCTGCTGGATAAGATGGGAGTCCAATACGATCCGGAGGCCAAATACCTGGGTTTGAACAAGGAAGACCTGGCCCGACCCGGGCTTCCATCCCACCTGAAATGTTGCTGAAATGAAAGGAAGAATACTCATACTGGGAGGCGGAATCGCCGGGATGGAAGCGGCAGCCTGCCTCATACGCCTCGGACATGAACCCGTACTGGTCGAGCGGGAGCGCCGCCTGGGCGGTCATGTAGCCTCATGGTTCAAGCTCTTTCCCGACATGAGTTCCGCGTCGGAGTTGGTCGAAAACCTGAAAAGGGAGATCCACGGCCACGATATCAGGCTGAATACGGGCATCATCAGCGTAAACCGTCTGAAAGACGAGTATATAGTGGTCCTTTCTGACGGGAACACGCTGCGCTGCGCAGCCATACTCCTGGCCACCGGATTCAAGCTGTTTGACGCCACCAGGAAAGAAGAATACGGCTATGGCGTCTACGATCATGTCATAACCAATTCCGACCTGGAGGCCTGGTTCTCCGGGAAAGATGATAAAAGGGTCCCTCCCGCACCCAAATCTGCCGGATTCGTGCATTGCGTCGGATCCAGGGATCTCAAGGCTGGAAACAGCCAGTGCTCCAAGGTCTGCTGCACGACCGCGATCAAGCAGGCAATTGAATTCAAGGAGCGCTTCCCGGAAGCGGAAGTCTACTGCTTCTACATGGACCTGCGCCTTTTCGGCAAGAAATATGAAGATTTCTACATCAATGCCCAGACAGAATACGGGATCCATTTCATCCGCGGCCGCGTCAGCGAAGTCGGGGAAACGATCGACGGACGCGTCCAGGTCAAGGCCGAGGACACCCTGAACGGAACCCCAGTAAAGGTCAGCCTCGACTTGCTGGTCCTGATGTCCGGCATGTGCGGGAATCCCGACGTACCGTCCCTGGCAAGGATGCTGAGGCTGGATGTCGATTCGGACGGTTTTTTCCGAAGCGCCGACAACATCTCCAGGATCAATGACTCGAACAGGCCCGGCATCTTCTACGCCGGGGCGGCCACCGGCACGAAAACTGTTCCGGAGACCCTTGCGGAAGCCCGCGCAGCAGCCCTTGAAATCCACGACTACCTTGGTTCGCATGATTGATTTCGGCTTCACACTGTCCAAAAGTTCGGCTGTCGACCTGGGCAAGGTGGACAGGTCGCTTCTGCAAAAGCTGGAGGCGATTGAACCGGGGGTTCGCAAATGCATGGCCTGCGGTTCCTGTACCGCTACCTGCACTGCCGGTCCCTGGAGCGGCATGAGCGTGCGCAAGGTAATCCTGTCCCTGGAAAGGGGTCGCGACGTCAGGAGCATGCTCTCAGGGTGCATGCTCTGCGGCAAATGCACGATGGTATGCCCGCGCGGCATCAACACGAGGCATCTTATCCTGTCGCTTTGCCGGATATATAAAGAGGAAGGAAGCCTATGAGGGAGCGTTTTGCAAGCGGTTTCGATCCCTTCGTGATCCCGTTCGTGGCAGGGATGATTTTCGTGCTGGGCTACTGCCTGTTCGGTTTAATCCGCATATTCTTCCAACTCCCGAAAGAAGACCGCAAGCGCCTGCTTATATCCCTCATAACTCCGAAGACGGCACTGAAGAACATCCGCGACATCTTCTGCGACTGCCTCCTGCACGTCAAGCTCTGGAAGCGCAACAAACTTCTCGGATACATGCACTCCTCGATAGCCTTCGGATGGTTCATGATCATACTGCTCGGCCACCTGGAAGTCATGCTGTTCATACCGCACCGGATCCATCTCTTCTACTACCCCATCTTCTTCAATTACTTCGTTGCCGAGACGGAAGAGACCATCCAGGGTTCGCTGCTGTTCTTCCTGATGGACTTTTTCCTCCTTGTGATATTGAGCGGAATAATCCTGGCCATAATCAAAAGGATACGTTCCCTGATCCTCGGGATGCGCCGCACTACACGCCTCAGCCTTACCGACAATATAGGCCTGTACAGCCTCTGGGCCATATTCCCGCTGAGAATGCTGGCGGAGAGCTTCACCGCGCACATCAGCGGAGGATCCTTCCTGACCGAACCGGCCAACTGGATAATCTTGCACATATTCGGCAGCAATCTGAACATACTGCCCACTTGGTGGGCTTACTCCATAGTCCTCGGGGTGTTCATGTTTGTCTTGCCGTTCTCTCGGTATATGCACATCCCGGCCGAAATGATGCTGATCCCGCTGCGGAATGCAGGCCTGAGGATACGGCATCCGCGCAAGGGCTTCGCAAAACTGGAGGTCCTGAGTTGCCCCGGATGCGGTCTCTGTATCGACGCCTGCCCGATGAGCGTAAAGAAAGCTAACACCAGGGACTGCACCGTCTATCTCAACCGCCAGATAAGACGAGGCAACGAGCGCAGGATTGAAGAAATAAGCGACAAATGCCTGCTCTGCGGCAAATGTGAGGCGGTCTGCCAGGTTGGAGTAGAAGGGCCGGCCCTGAGGATAGCCCAGAGGGAATCACGTCAATACGGACTGGGGCAAGATTATTCCGGGATCGACATTGCGCCGCTCACGGAAGGGGCGAAAGGTGCGAAAGTCCTTTATTTCGCAGGCTGCATGTCACGGCTGACCCCGAGGATAGGCCGCAGCGTGGAGTCCCTCCTGAAGAAGGCCGGAGTCGACTACAAGTGGATGGACAGGGAGGAAGGAATCTGCTGCGGAAGGCCGATGCTGACAGCAGGACGCACGAAAGAAGCCAGGCAGATGATAGGCAAGAACGAGGAAATAATAAGGGCCTCCGGCGCGGACACCCTTGTCCTAAGCTGCCCTATCTGTTATCGGATATTCAAGGAAAAATACAATCTCCCCGGAGTGCGGGTCGTCCATTATTCCGAGTATTTCAGCGAACTTGAAACAGCGGGCAGGCTGAGCTTCAGGAAAGGTGACATATGCTACGTCTATCACGACCCATGCGAACTCGGCCGGGGCAGCGGCATCTATGAAACGCCCCGCCGCCTCATAGGAGAATCGGCTTATCTTTCCGAGGCGGCAAAGACCCGCGAAGGAAGCGTTTGCTGCGGCGGTTCGCTCGGATCCCTGACACTCGACTTCCAGGCCCGCGAGGCCATAACGAAAGGCTCGCTGGAGAACCTGTATACAAGCAAGGCGGACGCCATAGCGACCGCCTGTCCTCTTTGTCTTGCAACTTTCAGCCGCTATTCTGACCGTCCCGTCAGGGACCTTGCCGAAATCCTGGACGGTGCCTGCTGACCGACCGTAATCAGTCCGACATTGTATCCGAAGCAACCGTCCTGGATGATGGGGACATCCTTCCCGTCAGCATCCTTGACGTAAATGAAATCATCGACGAAAGTGTGCGAATGGCCGCCGACGACAAGGTCGATGTAATGCGTCGATGGAATGATGTCCTGGTCATTCTTATATCCCAGATGGGAAAGGAGTATGATCATGTCGCATTTTTCCTTCTCGTGAAGGAATGAGGCCCATTTGTTCGTGACGTCGACGTTGTCAAACTGCGGGATGCGGGAGGAGATCGTGGCTGAGACGTTGGACTTGAGGTTGCTCGTAAGCCCGATGATTCCTATCTTGCGTCCAGCACGCTTCAATACCGTATAGGGAGTGACGTAACTGGCAAGCTCGAAAGGGGTGACATCTATGTTGGCGCAGACGACGGGACACTCGAGGCGGGCCAGCCTGGCTGCGAGATCTTCAATCCCGTTGTCGAATTCATGATTCCCCAAGACTATGCAATCATATCCCATGGCATTGGCAATATCTATTTCCGTCTTGCCGCCCAATTCTGAATAATATGAAGTTCCCTGATTGAAATCACCGGCGTGCAGGAGCAGGGTCCGGTTCTTTCCCATGGCCTTCCGCACAGAATCCACGCACGCGGCACGCTCGATCGCTCCGCCTATCCCCTTGTACGGGCCGGAATGCTCCGGCTCGAGATGGCTGTGGGTGTCATTGACGTGGAGTATGACAAAAGAAGGCTGGCAGGAGAGAACCGCCAGCAGCGGCATCAACAGAACAAAAGCTATCCTTTTCATTTCTTCTCCTCCTGGGTTTTCTCAATTATGACGCGCCCGTCCGTCTTATAATCAAGGGTGTCACCCCGGGCCGTGACCGCACGTATGTATGGCTCAATGGCGTCTATTACCTTGACATCGGTGATGATCATGTCCCGGCAGCCCCGGGCGAGCTTCAAGCCGTCCCCTCCATCAACGAGGAAATCTATCGTGGCGAGTCCGTAAACCTTCGAATCTGAAATTGGTTTGCCGCCTACTTCCGCCTTGACGAGCTTATGGTCCCGGATCACTATCCTGGCCCCGCCGAGAACCTCGACCTTGTGCGACGCCATGTACTCCAGCACGCGCCTGAGTTCGGAACCGGGCATCGCAACGTATGTCAGATAGTTCTTGAAGGGGAACATCGAGACGATATCGTCGAGCATGACGGGTCCGGCAGGCATCGTGGTGCGTATTCCCCCGAAATTGAGGATACCGACATCTACCTTTCGGCCGGTCAGTTTTTCCGTCTGTTCCATGATGATGTCGACGGCCATGTTGGAGAGCTCGCTTTCCGGGCGATGCTTTTCCATGTTCCGCGCGCTGTAGGCAATGACTTCCTTGAGCCTCGCCATCGAAGGCTGGGCTTCCAGCATGATGGCCGCAACCGCGGGGGTCGCGCCGTCCTTGAACACCTTCCCGTTCGGGGAAGTATAGACGTTCCCGTCAACAGTGCCCAGAGCCGAAGCGACATTATCCGCATTGGGAGCGGTGACGCCTGTCCTGTGGCCGTCCATGCGAAGAGCCTGCCAGCTCATCTCCTGCTGCGAGGGGCCGCAGGAGACAAGCATGGCGAATGCCGCCGCAGCGGCAAGGACTATTTTTGTTTCAACCAGTTCCATAAGTCTTTCCAGGTGGATTTCTTTCCGAACATGAGGATGCCGACACGATATATCTTCGCAGACACCCAGGCCGCAGCAATGAAAGTGAGGACCAGCACGCCCAGGGATATCCATATCTGGATATCGGGAACGCCGAAAGGAATCCTCGCTATCATGACTATGGGCGAAGTGAACGGAATCATGGAGCCCCAGAATGCAATCTGGCTGTCAGGGGCCCGGAATGCGTAGATTGCGATGATATATGCGACCATAAGGGGTATGGTCAGCGGTATCTGCAACTGTTGCGAATCCCCTTCGTTCTCCACGGCAGAGCCGATCGCGGCGAAGAGGGATGCATACAACATATATCCGAATATGAAGAAAAGAAGGAACGAGACGGCAATCTTCGCAAGCGGCATGCCCTGCAGTGTCGATATCACGGTTGCGACCCCTGTATCCTGCATCGCGGCCATCATCCCGGCTCCGTCATTGACGCCGAGGCTTTCAGCAATTGCGGCAGGGTCCTGCTGCGTGGCCATGAGGTTCTTGCCCATGAAACTACCGGCTATTCCGATTATGCCGGCAGACAGGACGACCCACAGGACGAACTGCGTGACTGCAACCAGGGCTATTCCTATTATCTTGCCGAACATCAGTTCAGTCGCCTTCACGGAACTCACCAGGACTTCCACGACCCGGCTGGCCTTCTCCTCGATGACCGCAGACATCACCATGCCGCCGAACAGTGTGACGAAGAGCATGATGACTATGCCGAGAAGCATCGAGACAATGGCATACACCCCGGTCTCGGAGACGGTTTCCTTACCCTTTTCGTCTATCGTGTAGGCATTGAGACGTACATGAGTGCGCACTTCCTTCAAGATATCTTCAAGGCCTTGGATGCCGTATGACTTGATACGGTAGTTCTCGACGGCATCGTCGATGCGGTCATTGATGATATCAGCCATTTCGACGCCAAGGGGCTTCAGTGAGGTAATGTCCGCGGAGACAGTCTTGTTTTCTTCGTCAAGAGGAGAAACGCTGAGGACGGCGTCGATGCCAAGCTGCGCCATGCGTGCCTTCACCGTGTCCGCCTCGAAGTCGGAATAATCGACAAAATCGATGGTCTCGGTATCCTCAAGCATGGGGATCACTATCGAAGATCGATCCACGACGGCGACCTTCTTGAGTTTTTCCTTCGTATTCATCATTATCGCCATCAGCGCGATCATTCCGCCGGCAACCAGCAGCGGGACAAGCAGGGTCGTGACGAGGAAACTCTTTTTCCTGACCTTGTTGAGATATTCCCTGCGGATGATGATTCCTATAGTCTTGAGTTTCATTTTTCTTCCTCCCCTTTAACGAGCTTGATGAAAATGTCGTTCATCCTCGGCATGAGTTCCTTGTATGAAACTATCCTGAGGCCCTTGTCGAGGCAGGACCGCAGCGTCGAGACGCCGTCGCTCATGGCCGGCAGGACCTCGGTGTGCAGGCCGTCATCCGCTATGTACGCCAATTCGACATTATTGTTGCCGTACTCCCTGCGTATGCCTTCGACGGAACCGGTTATCACCAGTTTCGAACGGTTTATGAGCGCGATGTCGTCGCAGAGTTCTTCGACGGACTCCATGTTGTGCGTCGAAAGGATAATAGTCGCCCCTTCATCCTTGAGTCGCAGTATCTCCTTGCGGATGACATCGGCATTGACCGGATCGAAGCCGGAGAAAGGCTCATCCAGTATCATGAGCGAGGGCCTGTGGACCACGGTCGTAATGAACTGCAGCTTCTGGGCCATGCCCTTTGAAAGTTCCTCCACCTTCTTGTCCCACCAATCCTGTATGCCAAAGCGCACGAACCATTCTTTCAGCGAAACGCGGGCATCACGGGATGTCATCCCCTTGAGCTGGGCGAGATACATCGCCTGCTCCCCGACTTTCATCTTGCGGTACAGGCCACGTTCTTCCGGCATATAGCCTATCTTTTCCACATCGTCCTGAAGGATGGGATGGCCCTGGAACAGGACCTCTCCCCCATTAGGGATGGTTATCCGGTTAATGATACGGATGAGTGTTGTCTTTCCGGCCCCGTTAGGCCCCAGCAGCCCGAAGATCTTGCCTTCCGGGATATCGAGGCTGACATGGTCCAGCGCCACTTTTTCTCCGAAGTTCTTACAGACTTCCTTACATTGAATCAATGCCATTTTATCAGATATTCAAAATTTTCAGACAAAGTTCCACCAGCAGTTCACCTGCTGGAAGAGTACCGCCGTCTCCTCCCTTTCCAAGGTAATCGTACTCGCACAGCAAGGCCATTACAGCCATCGACTTCTGAAGGGGATAATTCCGGACACCGGTCTCATATTCCCGAAGGAAGAACGGCGTCGGCGCGACCCCGAGCACGGCAGCCTTCTCCTCGTTGGACGGGCGGGGATTGACCGAGAGCAAGGCTCCGAACTTCAAAAGACGATAGAACTGTGTGTAAAGGGCGCTGACGGCCATGGGCATGGCGAAACGCGCGGCAGTGCCCAGGTGCGTAGCGATTTTCACGGCTTTCGGCGCATTACGCGCAAAAAGCTCATGCGAAAGTTCAAAAATGTTGAACTGCCGGCTGATGCCGACGTTCTTCTCCACATCCTCCTCTCCTATGCTGACGGTGCCTTCGGGAAGGCTTTTCAGCATCTTGTCCGTCTCCGCAGCGATTTTCCCGAGATCCGTTCCGACGGACTCTGCAAGCAATGCGGCAGCCCTTTCGGTGATCTGGAGTCCGCGGGAAGAGTAATATGACGATATCCATCGCGGGATTTCGTAATCCCGGAGCGCCGGACTTTCCAGTATGGCACCTGTCTTCTGTACGGCCTTGTAAAGGGCTTTTCGCTTGTCGGCCGAAGCCTTGTGCATCAGGATGACCAGGACGGTGGAGTCGAGCGGCTCCGCGCAATAGACGGCAAGCGTCTCAAGGTCCTTCATCATCTGGGCCTCCTTGACCACCACAAGGAGCCTTTCGGACATCATGGGATACTGTCTGGCGGAACTGATCACCTGCGAGGCGTTGACCTCGCCTCCATAACATATCAGTTCGTTGAAGTCCTTGAAACTCTCGTCTATGCAGTTGTCTATGATGGTCTGGCAGAGAAGATCCGGATAATAGGGCTCGTCGCCCATCAACAGATAGACAGGCCTGAAGACGCCTTTTCGGGCGTCTTCAGACAAGGAACGGCATACGGAGCCTGCGTCGACGGCGGTTTTTGCCATGTCGGGCCGGCTCCCTACTTGTCGAAACGTTTTTCTACGGCGCGGGTCATTTTCTCTTTCATGAGATCCACGCACTCGGTAATTGCTTCCTCGAAGGTCTTTGCCTGACGTTCGATGATAAGATCCTCTCCGGGGATGTGGAGTCTGAGGTGAGCATTCTTGTTCTCGGGTTCGTGAAGTACGGACAGGGTGAGCTCTGCATCACCGGTGTTGTCAAAAAACTTCTCGAGTTTCGAGATCTTCTTCTCGGCGTACTCGACCAGCTTCTGGTCGGCGTCGAATTTCAAGCTTTTAATCTTGATCTCCATTTTCACCTTCGTTTTTTGCCCTGGGGTGGGCGTTGTTATACACTTTTTTCAGCCTCTCGATGCTGTTGTGCGTGTACACCTGCGTGGCCGCCAGCGAGGAATGTCCGAGCAACTCCTTGATTGAGTTCAGGTCGGCCCCGTCATCCAGCAATTCGGTCGCGATGGTGTGCCTGAGCACATGCGGCGACTTCCTTACGCTTATGTCGGGGACACCGCCGAGGGCGGACTTCACGACCCTGTCCACGAATACGGGATATAAAGGAGAGCCGGAATATGTCCTCAGCAACGGACCGTCCGCAGCTGCAACGCCGAACACCGAGTCTGCTGCTTGTAAATATAGTGAAATTTCTTCATACAATGAAGGCACAAGGGGAATTTCACGCATTTTGTCACCCTTACCCCTTACACGAAGTACCCGCCGTCCCGCATCGACGGAATCCCTCCGCAGGCCTATAAGCTCGGATCGGCGGATTCCGGTGCCGAAGAGCAGCGAGATTATCATCCTCGACAGACGCTTGTCATAGAAATCCTTCCGTGCTTTCTCTCCGGACTGCAGAAGTATGTCCAGCGCTTCCTTTCCGGCATGGAACTCAGTATCGCGGAAATATGCCTGCATCGACTCGCTCCTATAGAAGACCGGAAGCTGCTTCGGCTGCCGCGGCCGGGCGACCAGCCGGACCGGATTGGAGCCGAGTTCTCCCTCGCGGACAAGGTAGCGGCAAAAGCCGCTAAGCACACTGAGATGCAAGTTGACCGTCTTTTCACTCAGCCGCTGCCCATCAATCAGGCTGACTTCATAGTTTCGGATGAGCGACGGAGTCAGGGACTGCGGGTAGGGCCCGCAAAAGGCCTCGAACCTTTCCAGTACGTCTTCATAGACGGCAACCGTACGCGAAGAATAGCGCCGTACCGTCCCTATATACTGAAGATATTTCCCGACGAGACTCATGAGAGTGGTTTCAGGCCCATTTCAAGGGCTTTCTTACGCATCAGTGCATCGGCTTCTTCGAAATTGTTGCCTATCTCGCCTTCCAGTATGGCCTCCTTGACAGCCTCTTTCAAAATGCCAATCTGCGCGCAAGGCCCGATCCCGAATAATTCCATGATGTAATCACCGCTTATGGGATTCTTGAAATTGCGTATCGCATCCTTTTCCTCGACCTCCACGAGTTTCCGCTTGACTATCTCGAAATTGGCCCGGATGCGGGCCACCTTTGCCGGATTCTTCGAGGTTATGTCCGCATTGCAAAGGACCATCAAGTCATCAATATCATCCCCCGCATCGAAAAGAAGCCGCCGCACGGCCGAATCAGTGACCTCGTCATCGACCAGGGCGATGGGTCTCAGGTGCAGCCATACCAGCTTCTTGACGTATTTCATCTTTTCGTCGAGGGGAAGTTTCAGCGAGGAGAATATCCGTGGTATCATCCTGCTCCCTATGATGTCATGGCCGTGGAAAGTCCATCCGACAGACGGATCGAAGCGCTTCGAAGCCGGTTTCCCTATGTCGTGCAGGAGAGCCGCCCAACGGAGCCATAGATTGCCTCCGTCAACCTCGGCAACATTATCCAGCACGGCGAGGGAATGTGAAAAGTTCTCCTTGTGGCCGCGGCCATCTATGGTTTCAACCCCCTTGAGGGCACAGAGTTCGGGAAGTATGTATTTCAGCAGTCCAGCCTCGTCCATAAGGCGGAAAGCCATTGAAGGCCGGGGAGTGAGGAGCATCTTGTCAAGTTCATCGCAGATGCGCTCTTTCGAGAGGATCTGCAGGCGGTCCGCCATCCTGCGCATCGAGTCCATCGATTCCGGGACTATGCGGAAAACATGGTCGGGAGTGCTTAGCTTGCTGGCGAAACGGACAGCCCTGAGCATGCGCAGGGGGTCGTCGGAATAGGTCGTATCAGGATCGAGCGGAGTCCGGATAATGCCTTCGTTGAGGTCCTTTATGCCTCCGAAAGGATCCACGAGTTCGCCGAAAGAATCCGGTTGGAGGCTGAAGGCCATCGCATTGATCGTGAAGTCCCGTCGCTTCTGGTCATCCTCGAGCGTGCCGTTTTCGACTATGGGCTTGCGGGATTCGCGGCGGTACGATTCCTTCCTGGCCCCGACGAATTCAATCTCATCGCCTTCGAAGCGCAGCATCGCGGTGCCGAAGTTCTTGAAATAAGAGACGTATTTGCCGGTCTTTTCCCCTACCGCGCGGGCGAAATCAATTCCGCTTCCTTCGACTACGATATCTATGTCGTTGCATTTCCTGCCGAGAAAGCAGTCGCGCACGAAGCCGCCGATGACAAAGGCCCGCACCCCCTTGAGGGCGGCTATATCACCGACTATGCGGAATATTTTCCTGTCAAGGAACTGTGGGGTCATCGAAGGCATAGCATCTGTTCATACGTGGGGAGTTCATGCAAGGGGCGAAAACTATCCGCCTCCCTGCTGAATGCAAGCGTGCTTTCCCCGTTGGTCAGTATTATCAGCATGACGTCGAGCACGGCGTTGTAGCGCATGGCCTGCCGGGCAACTTCCGCATCAAGTTTGATCTGCGGCGCCTTGCACTCCACAACCGCAAGTGGCCTGCCCTGCCTGTCCCACACCAGGATATCGGCACGGTAGCGCTTGGCCCCGAAAGTGAAGCCCGTCTCGCTCATCATAAGGTGCATGGGGACTTTGAGCCCCTCCGAGAGAACGCCGATAAACCACTGCCGCACCTTTTCCTCTGGCGTGGCAGCCACTTCTTTCTTCCGCAGCGGGTCCCAATACGTCATACAGATACAAATATAGAAATTTTGCTTTTCACGGGCAATAATGTTCACTTAGGACATGGAAATCGAATATTATTCTTACCTTTGCACCGCGGAGGAGCCGTCGCCGTACGGCCTTCCGGGTTTTATAGACATAGGTTATGGCTAGATTACGTAAAGGGGCGCTCGCCGTAGCGTCTTCATGCAGGTCCGCCATCCGTAAATCCATATCAATTGCAGCGATATGTGTGGGATAGTCGGATATGTCGGTGACCGACAGGCGGTGCCTGTCATCACGA
>JAEEGL011396249.1_pt1 | contig 43178 bp, 39 predicted proteins | sample 9134231 | NCBI WGS metagenome assembly JAEEGL01 (sample SAMN16246548, study PRJNA631951) | gut metagenome | biome: gut microbiome; feature: rumen; material: fiber-attached | host: Bos | place: Iran: Karaj | collected 2018-10
CTTTCATATTTATGACTGGCATATCAATTCCTCCTGAAATAAAAAACCGCTTATCCCTGTTATAGAGACAAGCGGTATCTTCATTCAGAACTGTGGACTTATACCATCATAATTTCCACCTACACTTGTCCCTATTCACACAACTCGAAATAGACCTCTGGTTTTGTCTTGACCAGCGGCTACTGCATGAGCACTGTGAAATTCGAACAAGGTTTGTAAGTTTCATCGTTAAGATCCTTTCGTATAATTATTTCTGATTATATTATCGGTCATAATCAAAATAATATCAATCTACTCGTAGTAGAATGATTACTCTAAAAGCAAATTCATGCTCTGACTGCTCCCACGGACAAGCCTATGGGGAGCAGTCAGTTTCCCTTTCTGCTTAAGCTGCATAATAGTTCTGACCTATGCTTTTGAGATATGATGGAAAATCATAGTATCCATATTCTCTGTCGATCATCTGTGCAGCTTCATAAGCCTTGCCTTTTCTCATTTCTTCAATATTATCTCTTTCATTGACCTGATCGCCCGTCAGAAAATATGAATAATCATAATCTCCGCTCCACGTTCCTGATTCGTAGAATTCCTTGATGAATTCATTCCAATCATCAGTGATGCCACGGACATCGATATAATACGTGACGCCATCGATCTCCTTTGTACAGTATGCGTGTATCATCTGGTCTGGTTCTTCGTATAAGCCAGCCATCTTATATCCATATATATCATGCAGATACTGGGCAAAATAATTGCACAGCCCATGCAGAAAATCATAAGGGGTAAGGCCGTTAGTCTTTAATTCGCTTTCGAGATATCCCCATTCGGCATTCGGCAGATCTTCGAGTATTTCGTCAAATTCTGTCCAAAAACCGTATTTCATAATTTTTCTCCTTGTATGTTTATATATGGATTATTTAGTAGCCAGTCTATCGAGCATCCATAAATTCCTTTTGCAAAACAAAACTGTTTTAGCTTGTCATAATCTTCCATGTTCAGCTGGAAATCAGCCTGGATAGCATTTGAGCCATAGTCAAATGGATTCATCAGCGTGATCTCGTCCGGAATGACGTTAGTGATCTTGTTGCCGTCATCATCATATGACTCCCATTCTGTGTAGATCTTACAGGTGATCTCATCCCACTTTTTACTTCTTTTGATGCAGGTTACCTTCTTAGGCGAAAAGATATCAGCTACAATCTGCCGGATCTCTTCATCTGTAAGATCCATAAATCTTCTTGCCTTGCCTGTATGTAAAAAAGAAGCATCTGATACTTCTGTGAACGGGCAGTCAGGATGCCTTCTTGTGCCAAGTTCTTTCGACATTTCTTTTGTCATCCAGAGCTTGCAGGCTCCTGTTCCTGAATAGTTGCATTCACCGCAGCATTTCGGTATTTCCTTGTTATATATTACCATAGTTCTCCTTTTCTGTCTTTCCTATAGGATATTCTTCTGCTTTTGAATCATACGGTCTACCCGTTGCATAGCAGTACGCCTTCATAAGAGATATACATCTCTCTTTGTCAGGTGGATTATATTTCTCTCCGGGCAAGTGCCTGAAGTCCGCTATATAGTCATTTGAGAGAAATTCTTCGGGTATAAAATAAAGAGCTTCACCAATATATTCCCCTTCTGCGTCGTAATACCGGCCTTCCTCAGATTTATAAACCATATGCCCAAACGGTGCTGCGAGACATACATCACCTTTTTCTCCAAACGTTGTTTTAAGCATATGGGCGAAATGCCAGCAATAACCACCAGTAAAAAATTCCCACACTTTCTTTTCCGGATAAGCGGCGTTCACTTCATCAATGAAAGCTATTATCTTCTCATGCATTTGTCTTTCCTTTCTTTATGCGCTTTTAACTATCCTGGCAAGCATCTTTTCAAAATAAGGGATCATAACATCAAACTGCTCATTGATACCTTCTTTGGAGAGGTCATCTTTGCTGATGGGAGTAAACGCATAAACTGCAAAAGTGTAATCCTTCCTCGAAAGCCAGTAGCTCGTCTGATCGTTAAAGGCATTCTTACAAGGGGATAACACATAATCTCCTCTTTTATATGTTTTGTATTTTGTATTTGCCATTTTTATTCCTTTCTTTTTTCAATTTAGGTTTTTGATACTTATAATATGTTTAAAACTCATTCGAAAAAAACATAAAAACAGGACTCCCGGAGGAATCCTGTTTAATCTGTTAAGGTGATATCACAAATCAACCTATTTGCTTATCTTATCCGCAATACTCGATGCGGCATACGAATCAGGCTTGACTTCGGCACAGTATCCGCATGCTTTGATCCAGCCTATGAGTCCGGGTATCAGTTCTTTTGTCTTTCCTTTGTCTGACCATCCGGCGTCGACATGTATGGATATAAGACTGTCTTCCCTGAGCTTATCATATTTACCATCCTTTTCAAGAGCTTCCGTAAGGGCCGTGGCTGTATTCAGGCTCCTCATGGTCTCTTCAGTAAGTTTTCTTCTTATGTCTGTCAGCTTATCGATGTTTGTAGTCTCATAGAAGAAAATACCGCCGTGATGCTCCCTGTGGGCCGCTATGACGCTAACGACCTTTGTTTCTTTTGAGAAAGTCTGAGAATCCGTACCTATGGTAATCTCAAAAAGCTCGTCAAACTGCTCTGTCCTTTTATAGAAATCAAGCAGTCCTTTTGCTGCACCTTCAATATCAACTTGTCCGTATGTCTGGCTGTTAAACATTGTTTTTCTCCTCCTATTTAAAAATAGGGGCACGGGGCTTCGGACCCCGGACCTGACGGTTAAGAGCCGCCTGCTCTACCAACTAAGCTATACCCCCTCTCTGGATGTATCATCCAATGCACCCAGAGAGATTCGAACTCTCACAAAGATTACTCTTCGCCGGATTAAAAGTCCGGTGCCATACCATTAGGCGATGGGTGCTGATATAAATTTGTATTCTGTTTTCGACACTTTCGTTTCTGTTTTCGTTTCATGATATTCACCTCCGAAAATCACAACCGACTTGGTATTGACATTTTGACACTCCACACGACTAAAGTCATAGGATTCTTGCTTCAACGACCACTGCATTGCCACGAGGGCTTTAGTCTTACACGGTCTCCGCAAGCGTAAGTTTCCGTATGCCCTACGGTACTGTTTATATTTCAGGCTGTTGACAGCCCTTTATTTAAGATGTTTATAGCAGCATTGGTGTCCCTGTCATGTTTTGCATGGCATGCAGGACACTCCCAGTTACGTATCGCAAGGTTCTTGACCAGAGGGTTCTTGTATCCGCAGCAGTGACAGGTCTGGCTGCTCGGATACATAGTGGGTACTTTAATTATATCATTTCCATACCACATAGCCTTGTATTCAAGCATTGTAAAAAACTTAGACCATGAGCAGCTCGCTATATGTTGTGCAAGTCTATGATTACGAACCATTCCCTTAACATTCAAATCTTCGATACAGATAGTTTGGTTTTCACTAACAAGCATCGTTGACTGTTTTTGAAGGAAATCGTTACGCTGATTCGTTATTTTCTCATGGACTTTAGCTACTTTAATGCGTTGTTTGTTATGGTTATTTGAACCTTTCTGTTTACGGGAAAGCCTACGTTGTTCCCTTAGAAGTTTACGCATGGATTTTTCTAAGTATTTAGGATTGTTTATGATATTGCTATTACTATCAGAATAGAATTCTTTAATACCGACGTCAATGCCAATCATACCACCTGCATTAGGACGAAGTTCCGGTTCAAAGTCCACGTTGAGGATCACGAAATACTTGCCAGTGGGAGTTTTTTCGATAGTAACGTTGTTGATATGTCCTGCTGCCATTGACTGTTTGATTTTTACATAGCCGAGTTTTGGAAGCTTGAGATATTTATCAACAATGCGTATGTTGTCACCCTGGTTAATAGTCCTGTAGGATTGATGATTGTCATGCTTACTCTTGAACTGTGGATGCCTTGCACGTTTCTCAAAGAAGTTCTTGAAACCTTGGTCAAGATCTCTTAATGACTGTTGCAGTGCTATGGAATCCACGTCTTTAAGGAAAGCAAGATCATCTTGTTTTTTGAACTCTGTCAGCATGGCAGAAGTCTGCGTATAGCCGACCCTCTGACCATTTACAAAAGCATCGTTACGTATAGCAAGACCTTTGTTGTAGATTAGCCTACAACAACCGAGCGTCTGGTTTATCAAGTTCTGCTGTTCCTTGTTAGGGTATGCCCTAAACTTTATACCTTTATTCATATGGATATTACTTTATGCATATGTCATGGGTTTTCTCGCTCACATATATTTATAAAAAGCCTCCGCCTTTAAAAGAGCGGGGGCATGGGTTTCATCATAAAGAGCCCCGTCAGAGGCTCTTTGCGACGGCACCGGTTAAGGTGCGTATCAGAGCAAAGCGTTTGCTGAGATGTTAAAGGAACTCCCAAAGGGAACTCCCAAGGGAAACCCGTGGAGGTTCCTTCTCTCATTTTGTTTTATAAGATAAATAGAAGTATCAACAAACATGTGCCCTGTCTGGTCCGTAAGCCTTCACGCTGAAAAAATTTTCTTGTAGTTTTCATATCAAAAATAGAAGTAAGCATGAAGATGTTTCATATTTTCAGGAACCATTTATACTATGTCAGAAAGGCATTGAAGAAAAAACTCCTCCGCAGAATGACTGAGGAGGAGCTTTTTTAAGGCAAAGCGTTTGCTGAGATATTTAAAGGAACTCCCAAGGGAAACCCCGTGGAGGTTCCTTCTCTCATTATTTTTATAACATAAATAGAAGTATCAACAAACATGCGCCTTCCGGTTCATAAGCCTTCACACTGATAAATTCGACTTTGCAAAAAATAGAAGTAAGTATGAAGATGTTTCATATTTTCAGGAACCATTTATATTATGTCAGAAAGGTTTTAAAGAAAAGATTTTTTATCAATGCCTATCCTGCTACCTTCATTTCATGAATCCCGACAATATTTCCATTGCGTTCTTAGGTATGAGAACCTGTGCCTGCTCGGGGACGAAATGGGTATATTCCCCATAATCCGAAAGTCTGTATATTAAAGAACAAGCCTCAAGGCTGTCATTTAATACCATCTCTATGTAATCATTTCCTTTATACGACAGGTATCTTGACTCTGCAAAGTTGTATCCTTTCAATCCGCGGGCAAATAGTATAAGATCATCGAATGGAGCCTTTATCGTGATGATAGGGCATTCCTTATCTTTTACATTCTTTGTCCTTAAATGGTTGTTTATGAGCTTTCTTGCAAGATTAAAAGTATCAATGTATGCGACCATAAGGTTTTTCTCATCATCCATACCTACCACGCATACTTCGACATCTTCCACCTCGCATCGCAGCATCTGCTTCGTCAATGATGTCTTAAGGTTTGTCAGGTCAACAACAGCTTCCTCGCTGCAGCAGAGGGAATTATATACTTCTTTCGGACTTAGCCCCGCCGCTATAAACGGTTTGGCATCTACCTTGAGCAGCACATAGTAATCTGTATTTTCGATCACTGTTGCGTTTATCCTTAACTCTTTCATGGTTTCTCCTCTTCATTCCGTCAGCACATAGCCTTCTTTTAAGACCTCTGAAATGACTTCCTGTGCATATTCGTCTGTCCTGGCATCTTCGTCAAGGTATTCGACCTCTCCAGTAGCAAGATCGATCTTGGCAATGACTATTCCTTCCTCATTGCCATCATCGCTCATCCAGGCGTCTACGAACTGCTTTTCTTCTTCCTCATCGTAAAAGTCACTCCTGACTTCCGCATATTTGCTCATGAATTTCTCCTTTCAATCATCTCCTATATTAAATTCAGTTCCGCCGCTGATCTCGATCCATGACAGGTCAGTATTCCCATATGCCATATCCAGCACTTCCGGGACCGTATCTAAAAGCGACTTATACTTATCAAGAGCCATCTCCTTTAAAAGGATCATCCCTCCATCACTTGGAGAATCTGTATCACAGATTTCATCAGCTTCATAAATATCATAATTCAGATAATCTACATAGCCTTTTGCGGTGTCTTCTGGAAGCAGGTTGTCGCCTGTCCCGATATCAATCCTGATGATCTGACCTGCTGACGGAACAAGGATGACAAGCTCCGTGGTATGATTATCCTCTATTGCATCAAATGTACGTGATGTATGGATCCCGGAGAGCTCAAGGGTTCCAATGACACCATCCATGAGATTATCGAAATCTGACCCATAAATGATGGCTTCTCCTTCATTGCCTTCATGTTCGCCGTTTTCTATCCGGACGCCTTTAGATTCAAGAAAATCCTCGAAGACGTCGATGATAGTTGCTATAGTTTCCCTGCAAAATTTCATATCTTTCTCCTTTTTTGATTGATTCTGATTAAATGTATTTGATATCAGTAATATGTATTAAAGGCATGTATAAACCCAGATCAGGCCGCACCTATTAAAAATTCCTTAAAAATCAATTATTTTCTTTAACAAAGCTATCCAAAAAAAAACGGGACATCACAAAAGTGATGCCCGTTATCATTTTATCTCCTTTCTAAATTCTTTCTAAATTATGTCTAACTCAATTGCAATGTCATAATGAAGTTCAGCATAAACCGCAGCTCCGATTATAGACAACGCAAGTGTTACGACGCCGACTATTGGACTTATAAATGCCCATGTTGTTACAATGACAAAAATTGCCAATTCTAACAAATAGATATCTATCGTTACCAATAACCAGCCCTTTACTGCTTTCCATTTACTTTCACTTTCGTATGAATCACCATTTACATAAAATAATAATCCTATCACGAAAGATACGATTGCCGGAGCTACTACAAACACCATGACAAGGGTGTGCTGTTGAAGTGCCCAAGCTTCTTTTAAATTTTCCATATAATTCATCATCATTTTCTTTCCTCCTTTTATAACGGTCCGAACAGTTTATATAATATAAAAAGCCCGAACAACATTGAACAAGAGCAGAGTATAAAAATCACAAACTCCCCATTTGCGCTTGACGCTTCATACTCATCACCCTCGTCGGTAAAATACGTGAACTCATCTTTCTCGTTCCACCACGCATACCACCTTTCTTCTATCTTATCCCACCACTGTAAAAAAAATTTCATTTTTCTCTCCTTTCTATATTTTCAAATTTACATTGGTATAAATAATATGAAATATACGCAAACAAAAAAAACAAGCCTTTGCCATTAAGACAAAGACTTGTTTCAAATTTTTGATTTGACACATTAAATAATACTCCCAACCCGTTGGTTGAGAGTATTCCAGATTGAAAATTATGCTACACCAATTAAAATGTTCAATCTTCTGACATGACATATCTTTCAAATTCGTCATATTTCTTTTCTGCTAACAACCCACATTCCGAGTGGAAATTGCAGTCTTCAAGCAGATCTTCGATTTTCCGCCTGAACTTATTGGATTTATGTAACACCATAAGGTTCATTAGATCATCAGGCGCAAAGCTCCAACCAAGTTTTCCTGATAATTTTGTGCCATTTTTTACGTTCCTTAAGGCTTTTGCAAAATCAAGCCTTATTTCTGCATCTGTGATACAGCGATCAAGATCTATTTCGAGACCATTCACGATTTCCCTTATTTCAGGCAGTCTTGCCATTCTGGAGCGTTTGAGTGCATCTTTTACATCCGCTTCAAGCCACATGTTTAACCTGCGCTGATCTGTAATCTCATTAAGACGTTTTTCTGGTTCGGAATTATCGTCATTTGCCCAGAAAATTTCCCAAAGCTTATGGATTGCTGCCTTTGTATCAGAAAACAAATCGCCTTTTCTGTTTGCCTTTTCTTTTGAGTCCATATTTTCCCCTTTCTATGCTGTCAGCTCGAAACCTTCATGGCAGAATCCATACTCATCGGACAGCCAGTCACTGATATCTTCATCATCTTCAAGCCCTTCCGGTACTTCCACTTCGTCAGGAAGACCCATGAACTCGTCAATAAGTGTCCTGTGATGATGCCATGAATCATAAGCAAAATCATGTCTTTCTACTGTTGACATATTCGCGTATGTTGCCTTAGGTATTCCCAAGGCTTCTGATGCTTCTTCGATTGTCATATTGTCAAGACGTTCATATGCCTCTTCGATGTCTATGCTCTAGAAAATATTTGTCACTTTCATTTTTAAATTTCTCCTTTTCCGGTTTTCAATAATCCTCTTCCCAATACTGCGGATCTAAAAGTTCCTGTCCAAACAAGTTATACCACCTGCCACATTTCGGACACTGGCACGCCCCAAGATACTGGTCGTAAATAGGGAATTCTGCCTTGCAGCTGCATCTGCCTATAGCATCCTCGGTATAGGTATACTTTCTCTGAGTGATGCCCATATCCTCATAGATATCGGGATGCGCAATGGCATACTCATAGTTTTCCTTGGCTGCGTCACTGGCAAACTTAATATTCCCCTGCTGGTCACAAGGGAAAGAAAAACCTGCTTCGGGATCTTTGATAAGGCTGAATTCCCTATTATAATCTACCGCATTTATGGGAGTCCTTTCTTTAATTATTTCTAGCATTTATCCTCTCCTTTTCTTTTTTTTCAAGTTAGACTGTAGATATATATAATATGTCTAAACCCTATCTAAAAACGCAAAACAGGACGCCAGCGTAGCGTCATGTCATTCTGATATTCCGTTCATAATAAAAATATTAACTTACAAATGATAATGTCCCTGTTGGGAATGATTTTTGAAGCAAAAAGAAAAGGTATCGCATATTACGATACCCTTAACTTAACGCTCATCTTAATAAAATACTGGCGCGATCTAAGTCGCGCCAGTTTCTTGTTGAATACATAAGGAATAGACTATCTTCTGTGTGACACCTTTTATAAATCTCATCCTGAGACTTAGATATCACCTCATCAAGCCACATAGCTCTCTTGGCTGTACTTTCGGACGGATAGGATTCGCGGTCGTTTATCGCATTGATCAGTAATTCATCAAGTTCCATATTTGTCAGTATAGTTACATTGATGTGATGACGGGATGCTTAGCATCTATCGCCTCAAAGCTGTCCGCCCATGCTTCTGTTATATGATATTCCTGGCCTTTGATTCCATCCTCATACCAACGATCCACGAATCTTTTGACATCTGAGGCTTCGTAGACATTGGCGTCTTCAGCCGTACAGTCGTTATGGAATATAGATTTCCCGACTGGCGTATCACAGAGAGCATACTTCCCACCGCATACAACGGTAAATGTATAATCTCCTACGACTAACTTCATTCCGTCGGTGAGCTTAGATGAAAGATTCAAATGCAAAGCAGGACGCACGCAGGCATACATAGTGTCGACAATGTGACCACGCCTACACACGCACCCGATAGTACTCACACCGGCAGCGTAAATACTATTGATACCCGGCGAGCGCAGCCACCACCAGCCCTCAAATTTACTGATGTCTTCAGACACCTGTTCAGCTTCCTCTAACGAGAGAAGCGTCGCATCTTTGATTAAATTTTCCATATTCTTCATTTCTTTTTCCCTTTCTTCTGCAACGAATGGATGATCATATTCGGCATAAAACTTTTTTATGTCAGTAGCCATCAGATGTTCCTGTACAAGCCAGGCGCAATACCTGTCCGTATCTGCGTCATCCTGTTCAGAAAAATAGCCGTCATTATACTCATCTGCCCAATAAAAGAACGATTCTTTTAAGGTTTCAAGCGAATCCCTCTTTCTGGGACGGAATTCCGGTCTTTCTGTCGCCAGGAACAAAAGCGCATTATACAGGTATTTCTTCCATTCACTCTTTTCTTTCCTTGTAGGTTCTATATATTCTTTCTTTGCCATATAATTTCTCCTTTTCAAGTCAGGTTGTAGATACATATAATATGTTCAAACGTCATTTAAAAAACGCAAAACAGGACGTTAATACGGCATTCTGTTCGAAATTTTAAAATATAGCATTCAGATTTGGCTTCTGAAAAAACAATGCTCCTAACAAAAAGTCAGGAGCATTATTACTTTTTTCATTATATTGCGCACTTTATTGCGATATCTCGCTCTCTTGCCCAGTTCCTAATAAAATCTGTAAACCTTGGATCCCGGTTTTTCTGATTATAAGAACCGAACAGCTGCACAAGCTTTCCATGATCTACTTCACCGGTAAAGAACGGTGTTTCAGGCTCGGATTTCTTTCTTACAAATACAATCCTGGTATTTTTAGCCGCTACGAGCCTCCAATATCCTGCAACGCAATGATGTAACATTTCGCCTTCATTTATCAGGTCTTCTGCCTGTGCAGGTATCTGGATCTCGAAATCCGTATCTGTCTTATCAGCGAGATCCTGGTATGAGGGTTCTGCTACAACTTTCTTAAAGTCTTCTCGTGCCTTTTCATCGGACTTAACTTCGCATTCGCGTATATATCTTCTTTGATATTCAGCTGCATGGTCATGCATCCAGACGATCTCTGACGGTTTTAGGATAGTTTTAAGGTTCTCACCAAGCTGATGCTCATTGATATATTTCCTGGCATCAGGAAGCATCTCGATGTAGTCGGCATAATAGCTTAGCAGGCTTGCTGCTTTATAATCACGAAATCTTCCTGGAATCTGTAAATCGAAAGGTAATTCGTCTATCTGAGCAGCGACAGCCTTCCTGTTCTGGTATCTTAAAAGACATCTGAAGAAATTTATTGGATCCTTACCTTCATCAAGAAAACTATTTACTACATAGGTTATACTGATCATCACTCTGCCAGAACTTACGTCATTTCTTGCCAGCAGCTTAGCCAGTATATCTTCGTTACCCTTAAATACTTCCCGTAAGTCATATCTGCATATAGGTTTTTTACGCTTTTCATAATAATACTTTTTCTCTATTTCCTCAGGCGGCATCGTCATGATATCTGAAAGTACATGAAAATTGTATATATCTATATCACGGGGCACGAGCTTTAACAGTTTTTTACCTGCATGGCCCAGGACATCGGAGAAATTGCATTTATTGAACCTTCTGAAAAGAGCTATCCCATATGCCCTTGCATTTACCTTTGCATTATCCGGATTCTTGAAAAGGTTAAAGAAACCCATTTTTAATGCCTGTTCTGCCGCAAGCGACTTCTCAGAAGCCATACCTTGGACCAAAGGGTTACCAGAGCCGTCAAATTTGATATACTGCCCGTAAGTAAACTCCCTTCTTATAGCCGACTGCACTTTTCCAATTACTTCAGGATCTTCAAAGCACGCGGTTAATATGTCATTATCCAGTATTGCCACGTTTGAGCAATAATGGAACAGCAAAGTAGGGTGATAGCCCTGTGCCAGGCTCGAACAGCTTCTATACGAAGAACTCCACGCATTGTCAAATATATTCTTTTCAAACTGATACACCTTTCCTTTACTGATATATGTGACATCCGTTATCTTCAGGTCCATATACTGTTCGGGTCTAACACATTTTGCACACAGCTTAAATATCCTGACAAAACTTTTACATTCCTCTATGACCCATAATATCTTATCCGAAAAAGGGGTAGGGTTTGCCGGCATCATGTCCTTTTTATTAAACCATGCGGTTTCTTTGATCAGTTTTTCTGATATACCATCAAGGTCTTCCAAAGAGACAAAGATATCGTCCGGTATACTCTTATCAAGGAAGGTGTCCTTTCTGAGCTCCATGTATTTCAGGTAAAATATCTTCATGCTTATCCAGGACTGATCAGGTATTTCCCAAAATGCCGATATTGACGGATAGCATTTTTTGAGAGTGGCTTTCATATCCTTTGTTACCCGTCTTTCTATTGACGCAATGGCATTTATACGCGAAGCATTTGGGTTGAACATACAGCCCGGATTAGCTTTTCCTACGCTTCTGTCCGGCTTTTCTGTCCAACATTCATTATCCTTGAAACAGAACCTGATGAACTCTTTAAAACAGAGATTATCATCTCCTTTAGTAACCCTCGCATAAAATACGAAATACCTGAACACGAGAGCTCCGCCTATTTCTTCCATCTCAAAATAATAATGCCTGAGACGGGGATCGCTTTTTCTATGTATATTTGATGCGAGCTGGGCATTTTCATCAGTTTCCAAGTCTGTAACTTTCATAAGTGTATGAATGCCTTTTTGAAGATCAGGGTCAATTTTATACAAGTGTCCCACTTCTCCCTTTTTGTTGGCAAGAGCCATTTCTTCCTTTGACGATGTCTTTGTTACCTTTGTCACCATCTTGTAGTAACTGGAGTAACCAAAATAATGACACGGTTCAAACGCATCCTCAAATCCTTTTATTTCATATGTTTTTATCATTTTTCACTCCTTTTTTATTTTTTTCTTGTCAGGTTTTATAGATATCTATAATATGTCTAAATCGTGCTTGAGAAGCGAACCTCCCCAGCCTCGGCTGAAATCAAAAAAAAACAGGATTCCCTAAGGAATCCCGCTTTTCTTCTCATGACCAAGCATCCAGTGACCTTTTACTCCCCTATGCTCATCAGCGCAGCCCTTTTAAGGATGCATACGCATTCCGCGCAGGAAACGGTAGTAACACCCAGCTTTGCAAGGCTGTCAAGCAAAGGAGAGCCTATTCTCGTACAGTTTGCGCCGTAAGTAGCAAATCCTGCGCTCCTGTCCCAGTTATTAAGTGTCACAAAACTGCCGTCCGCTGTCTTAATGCGCCCGTTAAGGTGTACATTTCCCTTATCTACCTCTCTTTTAATGACATCCTTTGTCATCCCGTAAGGCAGGAAGGATACAGTTTTGTCAAGGCCGATTGCATTAACATATGTTTCATATTTTTCTTTATGGGGCGTATCAATATTCGTCCCAAATTTTTCATCCAGTGTCATTTTTCTCTCCCTTCTGAATTCAGATTAGCTATAGACATATCTAATATGTCCAAATTCTGTTCAAGAAAGAAGAATGCCGGCTGCCCGTCTGCAGAACCGCCTGATGCAATGACAGGATTCAGATAATCAGCCATATTATATAATATTACAATAAAAGCAAATATCACGGGATGATACAATGTTTAAAAAAATTATCGATATTGTAAAGAAAGAATCAGCGGCGGAAAAGATTGAGACCGTAATAAAAGTATATCTCATTTATATCATTGCCTGTACATTATTGTTATTGTGCGCCAATGGGATAGGTATGGTATTCTTAAAACTTCCTGACAAAACAGTTCAGGCAGCTGTTACCGGCACTATAAAATATAAATCAGGGATCCATGACGGCCAGATGGTTTTTTATAGATCAAAGCCGGAAGATGAAAAGAAAAAGATCATTAAAGGATCCTTTACTTCTGTGCCTGAAGTTACAGATCCTGATGAGAAAATAAATATATGGCGCAGGAATGATATATTCATATTGCCATACAACAGCTTATGGAAAGAGTATTATACTCCGGATGATATCAGATATGCTGAATATGTCGGGCTGCCATGGAAAAATGACCTTCTTATAAAGTATTTTTTGATATTGTTCATCGGGTTTATACCTGTGCCGGCAGTTTTTATGATATACCTGCTTTCAAAAAGAGTAAGCACCGCAAATGGCGATGCTTATAAGTAAGGCTCTGTCAGAGAGAACCCTAGCTTAGCTCAATATCATTGCTATTATGGTCAGGTACGTGTGATGACTTTTTTATCAGACCTTTTGTATGTTTCGCTTCTATTATGGCAATCTGATCATCTAATGAGCGAAGGACCGGCTTATACTGAGGATCTATCTGCTTAGGACTTATGTTAAAATAATCGGAAATCTTTTCGACTATTATAGGATCCGGTATTTTTGCTCCTTTTTCGATATCAAATAGGTCGCTTTCCTTGACGGATAATATGGCCGCCATGTCTTTTCTGGAAATATTGTTGTATTCACGTATTTTTTGTATCCTGATTCCTATCGGATGACTCACAGGGCGATGCAGACAGGATTCATAAAACAGTTTCTTTATATTTTGAGGATCATCTGTCTGATAATACTCTATTAATCCTTTATTGAACTTCAGTATTTTATCCTGTGGGATAGAAAAAAGGCCAAGCCCGTTCTTTATCATAATCATGTTAGTGGCTATATTCGCGGTGCGTTTATTGCCATCGTTGAAAAACTGTCCTTTTGCAATATACAAAAACAGGTTCAAGGCGGCTTCGGTTTTGTTTTTATCACCGCATATATCCCTGATAGCTGCGTCAATTGTCTCGTCTTTGGGCGGTATCGGCGGAGTCCAGACGTTTTCACCTTTCGAGTTGTAGATACATATAGGATCGTCAAAATAATCCCTTATATGGCCCGAGTTTATGACTGTAAATTTCCCCGCAATTTTGTTTAAATTCTTTACGGTCTCAAGACATACCTCATCTTTAACGTGATCAAGGGCATATTCCCATGCATGTTTCAAGTCATTGACGAAGTTAACCTCATTAAACGGAATCCCTTCAATCTTCCCTCCTTCAATGATCGTTTTCGTTTCAGGGAATGTTGCTGCAAGTCCTTCTACTTTGACACTGCTGTATATTGTTTCAACGAGGTGTTTTTTTGCATATAGTATATTGCTGTTTATGTCCATGTGATATCCTTTCTGAAAACCGCATTATTTTCCAGAAACTGTACAAGATGTTCCTTCTTTGATTCTTCCTCATAATAAAGTATAAGCATTTTTGTGAATTCATGTTGCAGGGTGAACGGAATGCTTATGGCAAGATTATCAGCATTCACAAGAATGTTTGCACAAAACTGTGCCGTCCTTTTATTCCCGTCACTGAAAAGCTGGTTTTTCATAAGATAAATCATCAATGAAATCGCTTTTGTAATATCAGGAACATCAGGATCTTGTCCGAGAATATTGTTAATTATTTTTTCTGCTTGAAATTCATCGGGGATCGGCGGCTTCCATTCTGTATTAGTGATCTTAACGCCTTCTTTCCGTATTGTGCCTTCCTTCTCATCGGAAACGGTACCATACACTACTAATTTGTTGATATGCTTTATCGTGTCCAATCCTGGAACAGATAACTGTTTTTGTGCATAAGACAGGGAATTTAGCATATCATCAATTTTACGAATATCCTGTGGAGTGACACTATATGTTGAAATGCGCTGTGAAAGAGTTTCAACGTCTTCCCGCGAGACAAGGATATTTTCAAGCCTCATCATATTAAACAAAAATTCATTTTTTGAAATATAAGGATATTCACTGTGCATTTTTGCTTTCCTTTGTTTCTCAGATCCGCAATAGTATCATTGATTTAATCATATCTCGGCATTTTTCTGTAAAAATATTCACATATGCGTGTACTTTTTATTTTTCATAAAACCCGTCAAACCCAGTATTTGTCAAAGTTTGAGGTTTTTACAGGGATCATGATAGTCTCTCTTTCTTTATGCCGCAGTCATGAACTTTTGCGGAGCGAAGTTATTCAATAGCCGAGTAGTTTATTAAAGATAGTATAGTGGTTTTCTTTCTCTATTGTACCATATTTAATAAATAATACAATTTATAGAACACGCTGGGTTGCATAAATTTACAGACGGAAAACAAAAAAATGCCGGGATATAAAATTGATCATATCCTCGGCACTTTTTTCTTGAAAAATACTCATATATGCGTGCAATGTCATTAAGTTAAGGGTTTCGACTGTGGTATATTATAAGTTAATCCACAGGAAACACTAACCCGCATGGACTTTTATTTTCTCTCCTTCTTTTAGTTTGTAGGTGCAAAAAGCCCAGTCAATTCCGTCTTTTATATAGCATTCATTTGTTTTCTCGATTTTATCTTGTACAGCAAGATAGACCTGATATGGAAGAAAACAGTATGCATTTTTTATCATTTGTTCATTGAACATAAGAATGGGTGTTTTATTGTCAAGCCACATAGATTTAGATAAGTCTGTCATTTCTCTTAATGGCTCATTGTTAAAGTCTTTTATCCCATTTTCTACATCTTTGTGGCGTTCTTCAATGAGTGTTTTGGTTATTTTATCAATAACTTCAAACATTTCCATTACATCATCTATTTCTCCGTCATAACATCCATCTTCATCAATTTCGATACCTTTTGATTTCAGAAAGCCTGCCCATTCTTCGTAGTAGTCATTATTCCCGAAAATTTGTACTCCGTTTACTTTTGTTCTATATGCCATAGTTTTCTCCTTCTGATGTTATTTTGCAGGGACCATGATAGTCCCTCTTTCTTTGGGCCGCAGATGGTTAATTATACCTGTCAATATATGGACAAATTAACATTTATGCCATATTCAGCCAGTTTTTTCTTTGCCTCAGGTGTATCCAGACTCTTGACTTTCAGGCTATCCGCGTCGAACCTTGGTATAAGCTTTGTATATATACTGACCAGCTTTTTGGAAAACAAGGCGAGATCCTTATTTTCCTCCATTGTTTTTCTTATGGACGGCTTTTTGATTTCGCCTGAATGTTCTATAATGCCTTCTACCGTACCAAACTGTTGGATCAGCTGAACGGCTGTCTTTTCCCCTACCTTTGGAACGCCCTTGATGTTATCAGATGCATCTCCCATCAGGGCTTTAAGGTCAATTATCTGTTCCGGTTCAATGCCATAAGACTTTCTGACTGCATCAGGAGTATAATAGACATGTTCTCCGCCGTGTTTTGGAGCCTTGACTGTTATGTTTCCAGATACAAGCTGGAGCATGTCCCTGTCAGCAGACAAAATACAGACTTCATATCCATTCCGGGCATATTCCTTTGCCGTAGAGCCGATAATGTCATCTGCCTCGAATCCGGGCATTTCCATCACCGGGATGCCCATAAGCCTAAACAGTTCCTGTACTGCTGCGATCTGGGGTTTAAACTCTTCAGGTTTAGGTGGCCTGTTGCCTTTATACTCCGGATATGCCTTATGCCTAAATGTCGGTCCTTTGGCATCAAAGACAGCCACCAAATGCGTCGGCTTTTCTTCATGTATATTGGCAAGCAATATGTTTATGGAGCCTTTAATAGCATTCACGGGCCTACCAAGGCTGTCTGTCAACATAGGAACTGCATAAAAAGCCCTATTGAGCATATTGTTGCCGTCTATGAGAAGAAGCTTGTTTTTCATATTGCTTCCTCCTTGTTGCTCATGCTTTTCCGCGCCATCCTACTTTTTGAGTGTAGCATTTCCATCTGTCTGTAAGCGTCCGGGAAATCGCCTTTTAACTGCTGTATAGCCATATGATACAGATACTCGTCATCCCCTTCGGCTACGCCGATAAGAAGAGGGGTTATTACATCTATTATGTCTTGGCACTCTATATCATTTGACTGCAGGATATCGCATGACACCCCATATTTACACCTTGTTTTCTGAATCCGCCATCTGAATTTCATATTGCATTCCCTGTCTGTCGGGATATTAACTTTACGCCCTTTGAGCATGCGCTGCAGGTTCTTAAGTTTATGAAGCTTGATGGTATCATTCTTTTGCCTGCATATCATACATACCTGATTTTTCATATTCATTTGTTATTTCCTTTCCCCAAAAATATCAGTTCATATATTCATATGTTACAAATAATATAGCTGAAAATTATCAGAGAAAGATGAGTGCAAGACAATCCATTAGCAAAATGTAAATATTACACTTTAGAACATTTATAAACATTTATAAACAAGCATAAAAATCCTTAGAAGTTTGGTTGCTTCTGTATATAAAAGCCATTATAGTGTATTTGCAATAAAAAAAGCCATTTTGGCTAAGGGAGCAATCAGACATAAAATCTGACCGCCCATCCTTAACCCAATGGCTATCTTTTCTTAAGCTACGATTAAGCTACGATTTTAGTAACCGCTTCCCTGACCATCGCTTCTATGTCCATAGTCCCGATAAGCTCGCTGACTTTTGCTTCAACAAATTTCTCGACTTCCTTGCGGGCATATGCACGGATCTTATCTTCAAGCTTTTCTGCCGTATCAGGTATGAAATCTGCGCTGTCGGATACATATGTATCTTCGATAATCTCCGGCATAGGTTCCTGAACAGCAGCCATCTCCTGCATTTTCTCCTTTTTCTTTCTTATCCTTTCACCTTTCCTTACAGTCCTTATGACCTTATCATCTGAGGTCTTTATCCAGAGTTCACGGAACTCCGCCACTGCCTTATGGCAAATCTTTTTTATAGTATGGAGCCCCTTGATTTCCGGAAGATTGCCGTATTTCCTGAACAGATTTACCTGGCTTTCTTCTCCATGCATGATCGCCTGCAGATAATCGCGTTTGATCTCATAATGCTCTGAGTTTTCCATAGCCTTTAAACAGTACGCAAATTTGGTGAGTACCATCTTTTCCTGTATCTCGGCTTCTACGTCCGTCTTGTTGTCTGTCACTATCTCCGCAAAAGTCTGACGTCCGGCTCCGAACATATCCGCTTCAATGCTCCTGGGGAAACTCATCATATACAGGAATACCCTTCTGACTGAAGCTTTCTTCATCTTGGGATATTTTTGACAGACTTCATTTACTACATCATCCATGATTATGGACGGAGGATAATCCTCGGGATCAATGCCGTTTTCAGCGATATACTGCCGTATCTTTACGAGCATTGTGTAGTAATGGCTGGAAAGCTCAGGATATATTTCTTTCATGATATATTTTCTCTGGGCTTCCTTGATGTAGAAGGACAGATACACCGTCATCTTTGCTTTCCCTTTGTCATATTTACTGACCTCACTCGCGATCACGCTGACCGTGTCGCTTAACAGGTCGTTAAATGCATCCTCTGACCAGGGAATGCCAAACCTTCGGAAAAACTCATGCGTCTGGTTTTTGATGTACGCAAGGTTGACGCCTATTAGCTCCCACTTAAGCTTTTCCTTATTCTCTGCTTTCATGAACCGGTTCAGTACCTCATTCCTTTCTTCTATAGAGAATCGGTACTCATCTTCAGATTTTCCATATAAAAATCCTTTCCTGGGATAATAGCAAAGGGAAAAATAAGTAGGCTCTCCTTCCGTTGTACCTGTATTTTCTTCCATCACATCCTGGATCTCTTCCTGTATTCCATCATTTACTGCTTTCTTTTCTCTCATTTTTTCATTCCTTTCTATATTTTTGAAAGTTATCAGTTACACAAGTAAAATGTCATAAAGGGAATTAAAAAAAAGCTCCCAGCCATACGGCCGGGAGCTTTCCTTCTCATAAAATCAGCCTATTCGTTTACAAGCCGCCACAGCTTTTCGATAAGCTATGACAGATTGATTCAGGGCTTTGGCAGTAGCAAATAAATTCTTTGCCGCCATCCCAAAATTTTCTCTGGCCTTTTTTACGGTTGTTTGAGCATCAGCAAAATCCTCAAAAACCCGCAATTCCTGACCGCAGAATGGACACCTGTCTATCTGAATGTCCGGCTCTATTTCCGGCACTCTGGGGACGTGTCCTTCACACCTGGGGCAGATTTTGAAATCCTTGTATTTTAGTACAACAGGGAATTCGCATCTGGCCGCATCTGCGAATTTTGCGACAACGGTTACTATGATATCAAATATGCCACAGACAACCACGCCGCTTACGACAGCCAATATAGCAAGCTTTGTTATAATCTCCAGCACTGTCGGGAGCGTATTTATTGCTCCCCAGAAACCGGCATTGTACAAGCACGCCATACCGACAACAGTTTCGATAAACGTGAAGATCTCTATGATCTTCGCATTTTCGATCATTTCTCTCAGTTCCTTTTTTGTCTTGTTCATTTCATTCCTCCTTCATTTTGATTCAAGGTTATCAGTTGGTATTAGTAATATGAAATAAACAAAGGAGAGAAAACACCTGCTCCCGGATGCCGGGGATTCAAGACGAAACGGGCATACAGTGAATACGGCAATTCCGCTATGAACATGGGAGGTCAGATTGTATATATAAATGATGCAAAAGGGGTTTACTTTTCTATTTTTTAGCCAATAATATAAGTGAAGGGAAAATATTTTTAAAGAATGAGGAACAATTATGAACCAATTTACAGAGAAACAGATTAGCCAGATAAGCTGCGAGTTGTATGACTGGGTCTCGGACAAGGACGGTGATGATCTGATATTCAGAGAGGCAGGCATCAGCCTTATTGCGCTTGGACTCCAGACAGTTTTGTTTAAGACCAACAAAGCCGGGCAGATAAATAAATCTGAAGCCAAAAAACTGATGAGCAGGCTTATAATCAGTATTGATCATTATAACCGCAGTAGTGGAAATGCAATCCCTGCCGAGGTTATTTATTCCCGTTTGCCTGACAAAACCCAGGATTTTATATATACTTATGTCATGACATCTCTTATGGCAACGGGAAGCGCTGATTTGCTGGCTGACATAGTTTGCAAACACGTCAACAATAATGTGATAAAAGAGTCTGATAAAGAAAAACATATCGGAGAGATCCGTATTATGAACTGCGGCCAGACGGCAACGATTATTGGCTGGTATAAAGGAAAGATAGTAATACGTTTTGAGGACGGAACAATGGTCGGAAATAAGCGATATTACGACTTCAAAAAAGGAAGAATCATGAATCCCGCCTTAATGGATCTGACAGGATATAGGTTTCACAATTTTGAAGTGATCGAACCATCAGAATCATCAGACAAACATAGAAACAAGCTATGGTATTGCAGATGTGCTTGCGGCAATATGGTAGAGTTATCCAGAGCTCAGATATTAGGAAGGTGCGGCTGCCCTAAAAGCTGTGGATGCAAGAAATAGTCGCTTGAACGGATTTTTTTAAATTTTAAAGAATATAATAAAAGAACGGGAACTTTTGGGCTCCGATTTTTAAACAATTTACAAAACAAAAAACCGCCCCCACCAATGCATCAAGCATTGGCAGGGGCGAGGTTTTCTTTACCTTATGGAGTCACGGTAACCTTAAGCTTCAGTTTGAATTTGCATAGAGATGCAACATTTATCCAGCATTATCAAGATACAAAACAAATTCTTTATACAAATGATTGATTTTCAAATTATAATAACTACATAATTTTTCTATTGAATAAAACTCATCCAACGTATGATGTGCAGGATAATTTAAGAGTAGTTTTTCAAAAGGCACTAATTTCCGTAATTTATATCCGTAGATACCTGTCTCACAGTATAGTTGATGGTAAGTATAGCCTATCCAATATGCGATATCAGGATCAAATATGGTTTCTGATCCCGGATTCGGCGATATTTGTATCTCCGGATAAATAAATTCAAGACATGTTTGGGCATCTTCCATTTGAAAAGAGGAATATGGAGTTTCTATCCTGTTTTTACAAAATCTGCTTGATAAATACTTATCGGAAAATTTTTTAATATCGCACCCATCATAAGCGGCTTGTTCGTAAATCCGCCCCTGCGTTTTGCATGTATCTTTATTTAATTGTATGATCATTAACATTTCATCGTTCATAATCATGTTCCTTATACTTTTCGTGCTTAATATAACTATAAAAAGACCGTCCCTGATCGCTATACTCCATTTTAGCTATATTTACTATATTTCTGCATTCCATACGCTGTCTGGCAGGATTATTTATCACAGTTGCTAAACGTTAGGTTAAATGGCTTTTGGTATTAAATCGCCATCGCCAAGAAGATAATCAAGAATTACATTTGTATCAATCAATATCTTCAAAACCGAGTCGTGCGCCACGGACTTCTTCTGCTGTCATATCAAGTCCGGATGCTATCCCTGCAAATTTGTCGGCAATCATTGCTGCGTCGGCGGAAAGAAGAAGTGCATCCCATTCTTTGAAATGTTCCTCATCAACATAAATGCGGGAACCCATTCTCGCATCTGAAAGCTTGCGATGAACCGCATTAAGCTCGTCAGTTATACATCCTGGATAATTATCCATAAATTCTGATATTTTTGCTTGCATATCATTTATCAATTCAGAATAAATATCTGCTTTCAAATGAATGTCATCTGTATGTATTACTTTCATATAAATCTCCTTTCGGCCTGAAACCACACTCCTTTATAAGAACGGAGTTATAATATGTCGAAACGCCGCTATAAAATGTGTCTTCATGATACAAAAATATGGAGCACTTCGCCACACTCATTTCATTATGCGCCTTTTTTCTTCTTTTTGCCTATCTTTGCAAGATATTAACTTATCAGTATATAAAACCCCGGCCTTTAGCTAAGCCTTGGACCGGGGTTAAACACAATTTTTTTATGCTACATAGCGAAACTTTCCATAAGTCTGCTTATCAGATGAAGCCTCATGTATTGCTACGGCCTGATCACGTTATTGATTTCATCCACGGCCTTATCTATATATTCCTGACTTATGCCGGATGCGATCAAATCATCATGACAATATGGATTTTCCGTAAGCCTTGTCAGGACTTCTATTGTCAGCAAGCTTACTTTATAGGATTTACCTTCCATAGACAAGGTTGCTATGGTTCGCATAAACGCTTCGTTGACCATGTCTTCGCTGAATCTTTTGGTTTTCAGGATGTCTTCCCTTGACATGTTTAGTTGGATCATTCCAAGAATATCGAAATAATTTTCCCCGGTCTTATCAAAAACATTGATTTCCATAAGATTTGTTCTCCTTCTTCAAATGATTGCGTTATGCCCATAAAGCGAGCTGTTATCATGCCACAATTGTATCATGAAACCGTTTTTGGCTTTTTCTTAGAACAGAGTATTTCACAAATACACAAAATCATCAATGTAGTTTAACAACTTTTTCCTGTATCGCCTGATGATATCCTCGTTACTCTCTTTCGCGCCAAGGGCTTTGAATGCGAACATAGAATACTTATTGTTCTTAAGTGAAAGAGCGATCTCTTTCCTGCTTAAGCCTTCAGATTCCATGCACCGCGCATAGTCCATTGTTTTCATTGCGTTATGTTCTTCTTCCTCAAGTCTGGCCTTGTAGTACCTGACCGCCTTCACGGCATGGTCTGATGCGGCTTCAAAGAATGAATCAAGATCAAGGCCATCCGAGGTCAGTATTTCAAAGGCTCTTTCTTTCGTAATGATGCCGTTATTGACCGCATGGTGGTATATCAAGTATTCAGGACTCTTTATCTTTATCCTGTGCCAGTTTTTATCTACAACCACAAACCCTTCATTATCCGGATAATCTTTTTTGTTAAGCTCCTTTACTGCATTGATACACTCAGTAAGGCTTTTAAGAGGATACTCGTGAGGACGTTCAATATCGATGTCTTCACAGTATTCTTCCCCCGTGACATTATCCCTTGTCCCTATATGATATATTTTTGTCGTATTATATCTGATGACAATCTGGTTCATAGGGCTTACCAGTTCAAAAATATAGGTATGCCCGGTATCAAGCCGGCCAAGATTCTCTTCAAGTACATGATAATTTTCAGATTCCTTAAAGAGAGCATATAATGTCGTGCCTGTCTGAAGCCTGGCGTCCTTTGCGTAGATGCATGAATTTGAGGACAGGATCCATTTAGAAGTATTCCTGTCATACCAGAGTTTCATAATGCTTCCATCCACCTTTTCCTGTACTCTCGCGCTGTTCCAGTCTATATCATCAGCATAAGATTCGTGGCTGTTTCCGAATTTTCTAAAGGGCCAGCAAACGACATTAAGATCTTTGAGCTGTATGATAATGCCTCTTGCTTCCTGTACTACAGGATCAGAAAAGTCCGCTAGGATATCATAGTTAAATATAGCAAAACCGTTTTCTTCTTTTACCTTGATTCTTTTTTCTTCAAGCAGGGATCTCCAGTTGTCCTGATTGTCCCTTATGAATCTTACAATATAAGAATTCTCTGCCATCTCTTCTTTCCTTTATGAAAACCTTTTTGCATTATCAAATACCAAGTTCTGAATCTTTATATCTGATATTCCCGTCAAGTCTATCTGTCGATGTTCCTTCAAGTTTTTTGGGAAATACAACAAGATTTTTGCTGCACATAGGGCATTTTGCAACCGTTCCTCTTTCTCCATCTATGTTTTCGTAATGATCAATTCTGCATTGAAGTTGATTTTCAAGCCACATGAAATGATGGCCGCATTCGCCGCAGACAACTACTCTATACTTGTACATATAATCCTTTCTAAAACATCGTCCAGGCGATAATCGCTGGGAATTATTGTCATCGTTTATGATTATTTTCAACCGCCTATTAAGGATAGCCTGGATTTCTCAGAATAGTCCCTGCACATGCAATGATCGGCTTCGAAAAACAGGCAACCGGATGTATTCCTGCATCATTTCCTCTTTCCGATGACGAACTTGCAAAATACCAGTATTACCAATATAAACACAATATATTTAACTATATCTATGATCATATCCTTCGCCGCACCTTATTTGTCCTGCATCTGCCTGACCATGATCAAGCGCCTTCTTACTATTAGTATGTATTATATCAGCTTTTCAGTCCGGGCTATTTTTTAGAACAAAATTTGATAAAAATGCCCCGACTCAGGTTCACCTGGGCCGGGGCGATTTGTTCAATATTTGAAAATGTTAGCCGATCACTTTGCTGTTTATGCTCATAATAAGCTCGGCAATCTTATTATAATCTGGCTTTTCAGGCAAAGATGTATTTTTAAGCGCGTACTGAAGCCGTTTCTCATACTCATCGACCATCTCGAAAAACTCCGGGATGATATCATTATTTTCCGTAATATACTTCCCGTTCCTTATCTCCATGAGCATGTCATGGTCGTCTACGCGATGGGTAATGATCTTTTTTTTCTCAAGGATGTCAAAGCACATCAGGTACAGTCTTACAAGATGCATCATGTGCTTGCCGATCTTGGCGTGTTCAAGGGCCTTCTGGTTGCGTTTTCCAAGTTTTTTGTATTCGCTTGTCACATTCTTAAGTTCATTCCACAGGCTGCAGTAATCACGCAAGGGATAGTGATGAAGGTTTACATCCATGAATATTTCTGTATCCATATTCTCCTGATCCGAATTATCTATATACAGCTTCAACGAATCTCCTGATATAGCAGAATATTTTTTCTCAAAATCAGTCTGCATGAATTCCAATGTTTTGAGAATATGTTTTTCAAGACCTGACTGCGACATGGAATGTGCTGATCTTTGTGTCAGCCTGTAAAGCTGGGCGTTTGCATAGCCTCCGAAGGAATTCGCGCATTTCTTTGATAAAAACAGGTGAGCATTATCTACAAGCATCTGTCCTTCCTGGGATAAGTACATATACTGGTCACCATCAAGACCCAGCATCTCTATCGTATTCGGATTTACATTAGCAAGCAGACTTACTATCTTTGACAGCGAATAAATAGTCGTATCTGTTGCTTCGTTCACGACCTGCTCACACTTATCCATAAATCCGCCTGACAAAAGTTCTTCCCTGCTGTTAAGGAAGATGCCTCTTATATCTATATCCGAATTTTCATTATTCGTACCATAAGCGTAAGACCCTCCAAGGCCAAGCATGATAATATTGCCGCCAATCGGAACTCCGTCCTTTGTAGTGATGATCTTCCTGTCCTTTTCGCCTCTTTCATTTATAAACCCAGCAAGGTGGCGGTCAAGCCTGAGGAAGTCATAATTTTCTTTCTTTAATTTTTCTTTTATGTCATAATAACTCATAATCGGATCCTTTCTGCTGATGTGTGTCATAACCTTTACATCGTAGCATAGATTTCTCTATGCTTAGTCTGGTGAACTACCCACTGCCTTTAGGCCAATGTCATTAAGTTAAGCATTTTAGAACCTGACTGCTCCCACGGGCAAGCCCGAGGAGTTCTGATTGCCAAGTGTAGCATATAGTCGTACACCATTTTCAAGCTTTGGAACTATATGTGTAAATCTGTTTGAATCAGAACTTTCATTACCAAGCAGTCCGACGACCACATTAACAGTAAATTTCTACCTTACGGCAAGGAAGTACAGTCAGTCTCCCTGATTATTAAATTGTTAAGCTACCTTAATTCCACTGTTTAATACTTTAACCTTATGAGCCTTGATCCATGAGATCAGGGCCTTTGCTTTATGATAGTGTGTCCCAAAATTCTTTCCTACTCTTACTTTCTGTCTGTGGTTCAAGTGGACAACTTATGTGACTAAAACCTAGCGGACAGAATATTTTAGTATCTTCATACTGATGTGTGCTAAAATACGTCTCTTGATGTATAGGGCATTTCTTACAATCTCCACATCTAAAATCATTTGGTACATTAAGCAATACATTTAATTTGACTTTCATGCTTTATCCCTTACTTTCCACTAGCTCAAAATATCTCTCAAAATCTGCATTTGTAATTTCCAATAGCAAATTCTGCCTTTCCAAAGTATGTAACAGTGTTGGTTTTGTTAGTTTATTTATATATTCCCAAATCTGCCCTACATTCAAAGTTATTCTTGCATGACCCATAGTTCCATAAACCAGTACGCAATTATGTTTCACTCTGCATCGCATCATTCTTCACCTCACTTTTTGCCTTATCTACTTAGGAACCTCACAATATCATTATAAGTTTTCATATCCTCTTTTTAAACAATCGTAATATCTTCATTTTCGCAAGAGACAACTTCATAAGTTTCAAGAAGCTTATCGCAAACCTCCACGCAAGACATGACTGCTACTTCCTCAGCTTTTGCCAACTTTTCATCAATAAGAATCTTTCTTGCGTCTCTTTCCATTCCGAGAAAATTCATTTTGCTTTCTAGTGTTCTCGCATCCATTTTTTTTATTTCTCACTTTCCTGTGGCTTAAAATACTCACAAGTATCTAACTTCTTGAATTTGCTGTGATTAGCAAAGTCTGTTATCAGATTATGCTTTTCATTCAACGTAAACCGTCTTTTTCTTTTTGCAGCGCATACATACCGCAGTCTGCACTTCTACGATTCCGGTAGGGACAAATTCAAAGCGGAATTGGGCGCCGTCAAATGCTCGTGTCCTGCATTTTTCCTGATGGTCTTCCATCCATCTGTTGAGTTTTTCTGATGTCGTGAATTTCATAAACAAAATCCTTTCTATGTTAACAGATCCCAAGCGCTGATCTTTTGCATTTGATGAATCAGTAGATTTTCAAAGGAGATAACCACGTGTCATAGCTTGCACCCCTCACATAACCTGGCTCACATAGTGTGATACAGAGGATGTATGATATGCCAGATATTTTACAATACATATTATAGCAGATTGTTTTCCTGAAAAATTTTATAGAACAAAATTATTAAATCTTTCTTTAAAAAAAACGAGCACCGCAGATAGCGATGCTCATTAACTTAACGAATTCCTTACAGGCGGGTCAAAACAATTGCGAAAGTTCGGTCATCATAATCATGCACCTTTACATTCTTTAATTCTTTTCAGATTGACCTGACTCGATACTTTGATCAAATTCTTGTTCATGTTTTTCAAGCATTTCTTTGGTGATACCAGATATTGCTATAGCATCTTCTTTAGACAAATTTCTTTCAAGGCACGTATAATAAACCTGTATTGCCTTTTGTTCAAGACCTTGCTCAAGACCTCGCTCAAAACCTCGCTTGGTACCTTTAGCCTCCGCTTCATTTACTATTGCACTTGTGTAAGCTAACATATCCGTCACCTCTTCCTTAAATTCCTGATCCAAAGGAATATGATGTTTCTTGTCCAGCACGCGCATCTTCTGTAGTTTGTCTATCCGATCATCTAACAGATCCGAGAGCATGCTGATCATCTCGTTCTCTGAATTGGTACATATACCTTTCGACCCTACATTAACTACGATCACTTCCAAAAGGTCATACCTGGGGTTGTCGCTATTTACGCCATGCACAATCTCCTTTTGGATATGATACCTGTCAATGCTGTCTGATCTTTTATCAGCGGTATTTGTGCAGATCCAGATGGAATACACCTTTTTGATATTGCTGTACTTCTTTGGATCGGACTGCGCATTTGTGAATTCAGTCCCAAGCTGCGCTGAGATCATCCTGCATGCATAGAATAAGCCTCTTTCAGGTATGGCATATCCCGGTGTGTCGTTTTTCTGAGCTTCGACATTGACAAAGATCTTGATCTCTGTTTTATGATCCTCACCGGGAAGCAGGACATAAGAGCGTATGTCATACTTCACAACGCCTTCGCCGCTTACATAGTCCTCCTGGGGTCCCTGCGGTACCGTATTGCTCAGCCCCGGTTCTACAGGCATCTGAGCTACCTGTATATCCCCTTTGATACAAGAATCAACTTCCTCAAGGCTCATGTCTTTGAACTCGCTCATGGTGCCTTTGAGAATTCTGACAAATACAGGTCTGTATGCAAGAATTTTCTTGATGATAAGGTCGAGCTTCAGCTGTGTCTGGTCTTCAGTCAATATAATTTTCCTCAATTCGTCCATTTCTTATTCCTCCTTTATTGTATCACAATCTGCATTGAATGCAAATTATGGAACATAATGTTTCTTGTTATCGGTTAACACCTATAATATGTCAAAAACATAATCATCAAAACAAATTAAAAAAGGAAAAGCACCCGTTTCCGGGTGCTTTCCTCTTGCTTATGGAAGGAGGCATTCTGCCCTCCCCTCGCACAGGAAGAGGGCAATTCTTATGGAAATCATTACTTGCTGTGTCCTGCGCGGCGTCTTCTAACGAACCATACTCCGCATCCTGCCATGAGCAGGAGTGCTATGATCACGTACAGGAGTGCATTGGAGGTATCGCCGGTCTTCACATTCCTTGCGAATCCGTTACCTGTCCTGCCTGCTGCGCCGATTCCGCTGCCATTACCATTGCCGCCGTTGCCGTTACCGCCATTACCGCCGTTACCGTTATTATTGTTGTCTTTATCCTTCTTGTGGTGCTTGCCTGAGCTCTTCTTCTTACTGTTGTAGATGGTAAGCTCAAACTCATAGCTTTCCTTGCCGTCGGTAGCGTCGATGACATGCTTCTTGCCGGTCTTCTTATAGCCCTTAGGTGCCTTGAGCTCCTTGATATAGTATGTTCCATGAGGAAGCTCTGACTCGAACCTGTATCCGCCTATCTCGGGATTATACTCTATCACCTCAAGCTGGGTATTCTTGGGAACTATCTCCTTGTTATAACCGTTCTTGATAGGATCCTGTGTATAAATACCGAACTGAGCGCCTTCAAGGTTCACTGCCTGGCTCTGGTTCTTCTTCTTATACTTGCTGTCATACTTCTTGATAGTGATGGTCACCTTTTCTCTCTCATTGACGATACTCTTGCCGCCATCGAGGGCTTCAACCACGAGGGTCTTGGGACCCTGATAATCTATGCTGAAGTATACGGGCTTGTCAAGGAGCTTGTAGCCTGACCTTGTCGCTACTTCCACGAGGGCGTACTGTCCGGGATAGAGGCCTGTGAACTGTGCGAGTCCTGCGCTGTCAGTATCGACGTCTGCAAGCTCCTTAATAGATGCCACGCCCATATCCACTACGTCTCCGGCCTTATATACGATGCCGGTCATGCCGTCGGGATGTACGATGTCCTCACGGGCTGCTACCTGGAAGTTCACTGCCTCAAGGTCGCCTGATACCCAGTTGAAGATGCTGTGGAAGAGCTTTCCTGCCTTCTCGGTAAGTGACCAGCTCTCCAGTATCTCACCTGTCTTGTATATCCTTGCATTACCTGTCACGAACATGTTGGTGATGTCAAGCTCGAAAGGCTCAGGAGCATCTATAACCTTGTGGTCCTTGACGGTAGTACCCTCTGCAGTGTCATCCTTAGGTATGTCGATCACGAAGTCAAGGCTATTGCCGCCTGCCTGTGAGGTAAGGTGTCCGTTGCCGCCCGTGATTGCCCTTACTATGGTGTCAGTGTATCCTGCCCTGGGCATTACCTCTACCAGCTTGTATGCCTCTCCGGGATTCAGGCCGTTGATCTCATAACCTTCCTTGAGGCTTGATGTGGTGAAGCTTGTCACCTTGTTGCCTGCATTATTGGTTATCGCTACTGCCGCGCCCTCTGCATCTACGATACGGAAGGTTGCGCCGGAGAGTACGTTGAATGTCTTCTCGTCACGTACCCTGAGCATCATCTTTGACCTTACGTTCCTGAACCAGTCATTGGTGTATGCCTTGTAAGGTTCATTCTCTTCCCTTGCGGAAAGGTCAAGGCTTATGACCTGAGTGCTGGGATAATATCCCTCGGGCGCCTTAGTTTCCTTCATGTAGTACTCGCCGGCAGGAAGGAATGCTGTTCCTGTATCTTCCGTCGCATCTATCAGCATGAAAGGTGATGCCGTGGTCTCCTGTGAGAATACGAAGTCATGCTTCTTATACAGCGTCTCATGTGTCACGGGATCTAAGATATCCTCATCTGCATAGAAGCTGATCTCGGCTCCGGCTATGAACTCGGACGCATGGCCCTTGTTTATGCCGATCTTGCCGATGGCGGGCTCGTCGCTGATGAATACCAGCTCAGAGTCATCATCTGCTATTACTTCCGAAGGTGTCGTATCATCTTCAGGTACTGTTGAACCTGTTGCTCTTACATGGTTGATAAGCTCTGCCTCATCATCTGCTTCCTCTACAGTGTACAGGTAATGCAGTGTTATAACATCGCCTATGGACATGTAAGGTATCAGGAGTCCCTTGGCCGTCTTTTCGTAAGACTTTTCTTCCCACTGTCCATTGATGGCAAGCTCTCTTACATATACATCCATGAGGTCCATGTCGCCATCATTTTCAACAGTTATGGTGTATCTTACGGTATCACCTACCTTATACTGGATGCCGTCAGTCCTCTTGGTTATCTTGATAGAGGGCTTATATACAGTCGCTTCGCTGTCATCCTCGTCACTCTCATCGCTGCCGTCGACGGATACTGTGACGGTGTTCTTGAGAGTCTTAAGGGCATAATCCTCAGGGATACGGTAGATATACTTAAGCTGCGCTTCCTGTCCGGGCTTGAGGACTGCTATGGTAACTGATGTGCCGTTTGCAGTCACGCCCTCGATATCGGAGCTTATATACTCAATACCTTCCAGATGATCCTCTACATGGACGTTCTCAAGGGTCTTATCGGTGTTGTTAGCTACCCTTACGGTATAGTATGCTGTATCACCGACCTTGTAGGAGGTCTTATCGGAGGTCTTGACTACGTCAAGGCCCTTTGCGACCTTGATCGAGGCTTCCTTGATATCCTCCACATCCTGGGTCTGCCCCGTCTCGTCAATAGCGCTTCCGGTTCCGATAACGATGTTCTTGATTTTCGTGCCGCCCTGTGCATTCTCGGGTACGGTCCACTCATAATTGAATGACTTAACCTCGTCAATGCCAAGGGATGCGATCTCGCCGATCAGGCTTTCCGTTATCTCGCCGTTGTAGTTAAGCTTATCAACTACCTTTACGTCCTTGAGCACAAGGCCGCCGTTATTCCTTACGGTAATGGTGTACTGTGCTGTCTCGCCTGCCTTGTATGTAGAATTCCTTGCCAGCTTCTCTACTTCTATAGAAGCTATTGAAGGGTCGATATCCCTGGGAGGAATCTCCTTGTGGTACTTGCCGGTTATCGCCTTATCAGAGAAGCTGATGGTCTCTACGATATCCTCATTGCCGCCTGTGGCGTTGATGTATGCCTTCCTGGGATTTCCGTTCTCTGCCCTGTCGATGCCATATCCGTTGAAGATGACTGCATCTATGATAGTCCACTTGCCGTCAGTCCTGGTCTCTTCCCTCTCATCCTTGCTGATAATATACTCGTCAGCACCGTCATTATTGATATCCTCTATGGATGTCACATATCCCTCGGGAGCGTCATCCTTTGAGGGTGCCGTAAGCTCCTTCACGTAGTACTGTCCGACAGGCAGGTCGCTCTCGAAGTGGTAAACAATGTTGCCTTCCTCGTCCTTAATGGCCTTTCCGCTGTCATCGGTGCTGTTCGTGATAGTCTCAAGAAGAGTATCCTTTGCTATTATGGTCTCTTTGTAATAGTTAACGATATCTTCTGCTGCATACAGGCCGAATGTAGCTCCGGGAAGCTGCTCGCCCGTAAGCTCGCCGTCCTTATCAGCCACGTTCTTGATAACGCTGATGCTGACATGCTTCCTAGGGTTCTCCACTACCAGCTGCTTTGCGCCTACCATCTCAGCCTTGGGGCTGTCAGGAAGCTCCTTGATAAGAGTTCCCTCATCTCCGTCCCATACAAGGGCAAAGGTATGAGGCTCACTCTCAAGGATATGCTGGTCGTCAGTCTCTACTTCGACGAATGCATAGTTGCCAAGGTACAGGTCGCTTACAGTGATAAGGCCCTCTATATCGGTAACCCTGTCTGCTGTCCTTTTATAAGAGGTAACACCTTCCTGTACTACATCGCCTGCCTTATAGACAGTACCCATCTTTCCGTCGGGATGCTCGATGTCATTGACGGCGATCACCTGGAACCTTACGTCCTGCATATTGCCGTCGTTCCATCCGAAGATGGATGAGAAGAAGGTCTTTACCTTTTCAAGCGTCAGGCGTGTGCTCTCCCATGTCTCAAGGATCTCGCCGTGCTTGTTGATGGTAGCCTTGCCTCTTACGAACATGTTGGTGATACTCAGTTTGAAAGGATCGGGCTCGCCTGTTATCTTGTTGCCGTTAACGCCGGTGATCTGCTCAGGGATAACAAAGCTAATCTTTGCAGCTTCATTATCGGGAGCCTTGGTCACCTGTCCGTTGCCCTCGTGGAATTCCCTCTTGATGGCCTTCATGTAGCCTTCCCTTGCCGTCGTTTCAACAAGAGTGTATTCCTCACCGGGCTTAAGTCCGTTGATGGTGTATCCGGCATCTACATCGGTTATGGTAAAGCTTGTTACTTTCTTACCGGCATCATCATAAAACTCTGCCTTGTTTCCGCTGCTGTCCAGGATCTCGAACTTGGCGCCGCTGATAGGGTTAAAGGTCTCGTCATCACGCAGCCACAGCGTCATCTTTGTCTGAGGGTTCCTGAACCAGCCGTCTACATAAACAATCTCGTCGGGATCCTTGTCAGACTGGTCTGACAGGTCAAGCTCTATTCTCTGGTTTGAAGGATAATATCCTTCAGGCGCTGAGAGCTCTTTCATATAATATCTTCCATCAGGCAGGATCACGCCCTTGCCAAGGTCGATATATGCAGCATTATCTTCAGTAGTATGCTCATGTACCAGATCGTCCTTCTTATAGATGACCTCATGCGTAGTCATATCATAGATATCTTCTGCTGCATAGAAGCCTATGACTGCACCTGCTACATACTGGTCGGAAGTTCCCTCTTTAGAGGAAATCTTACCTACCCTAAGACCCTTACCTACTGCAGTGAGCTCTGTATCATCATCACGGACAATAAGTGAATCCTCGTCAGGAAGCTCGGGTACTGTAGTTCCTGTTGCCTGTGCCCAGTTCTTAAGCACGCCTGCGTTATCCTCATCCTGTACCTTATAGGTGCAATGGATAGTCACTGTCTGACCCTTTGCTATAGAAGGAATGCAGATTCCCTTATCTGTGTACTGATATCCGTCTTCCCATACAAGGGCATTATCGCGTACCTTGCCGCCGGTCAGGTGGTCGATGAGGTATATGTCTTTCAGGTCACGCTCACCGTCATTAGTTACCTTAATGGTGTACCTTGCGGTATCGCCGGGCATGTAACGTTCTTTGTCCGCTTCTTTTACGACCTTGATGCTTGCGTTCACTACAGGTACTTCTGCCTCATCATGGTCTTCCTCGCCATCAACAGTGACGGTCACCTTGTTGTAAACAGTTTCTTCTGCATAATCATCAGGTATATGGTATGCGAAATGGAGCTGTGCCGATGCGCCTGCCTCAAGGAAGGCGATGGTCACCTTGTTGCCATTTACACTTATACCCTTGGTATCTGCATCAAGGAACTCGATGCCATCAAGGCTCTCTGTCACGAGCACGTTTTCAAGGTCTTTTTCAGAAGAGTTCTTAACTTCTACATCAAAGTATGCGGTCTCACCCTTCTTATATACATTCTTCCTTGACCTCTTGGTCACTTCGATTCCGCCGTCTTCCTTGGAAACCTTGATCTCTCTGGTGCTGGAGGAATCTACTTCATTCTGCGTAGGTACCTTCTCTGCTACTGTCCAGTCTGACCACTCTGACCATTCAGTCCACTCATTATTGACGTATTCTCTGGACCTGCTCCTTACTTCCTTAGTAACAAATCCTTTGGCTATACCTGTTGCCCTTGCAACATCAGTAATCTTATCGCCGGGCTGTGCATCTTCAGGTATGGTGTACTCGTAGGTGAACTCCTTATAATAATCACGTCCGGTATTGCTGTACGCCTTACCCTTGTTAAGGTTAGCAGGGTTCACGCCAAGCTCTGCAATAGTGCCAAGATCAACAGTCTGAGTCGTGCCGCCAAATTTAATCGTATCGGTCACTTTTACGTCATATACAGGAACCTCGCCGGTATTGGTTACCCTGAAGGTGTACTTCACTGTATCTCCGGGCAGATATTTAGCCTTGTATTCAGCCTGCTTTTCGATCAGGATGCCTTCATTATAATTAAATGAATGGAAATCTTCCTGAGTCTCCTTGTCATCAACAGGAGCATAAGGCTCATTCTCAAATGTAAGGTTGAAATTCACATAGTTATCTGCATCAGCTTCTGTATCCTGATCGATGACTATTTCCTGTCTGCTCCAGTCTTTCACATAACCTGTAGGAGCCTGAAGCTCACGGATGTAATACTTGCCGGCAGGCAGGTCTGATACTATATGATAAGTGGCACTGCCGTCTTCATCCGTAATGGATTCAATAAGGGTATCCTTGACCATCTTAAGTCCATCTTCCGTGGTCAGGATGTGGTCATCGCTGTGGAAATCGGGCTGCATAACCTGATTGCCTGCTTCATCTATAACCTCGAACCCTGTTGAACCCTGGCTGTCATAAATATCTTCTGCCGCAAACAGTCCAAAGTATGCGCCGCTTATGGCTTCACCTGTCTCGGAATCCTTCTTATTGATGTCAATGCTTACGATCTTCCTGTTGTTATAAACAGTCTTTACGACCCCTGCAGAAACTATCGCATCATTCTGGCTCTTGCCCTTGTATGCAAGCGTGAAAGGTATCTCTGCCTTATCGACTACATATCCATCAGGTGCTGAAACCTCGACAAACGCATAGTCTCCAAGGTACAGCTCCTCGAACTTGAGGATGCCTGTCCAGTCAGTAGTCTTTTCAGCAAGCTGCTTATAAGAGATAACTCCCTCATATACGGTATCGCCGTCATGATAAAGGATGCCGGTCTTTCCGTCAGGATGCTTGATATCGCCCTTGGCGATCACCTTATAAGTGACTCCTGCAAGCGAGCCGTCAAACCAGTGGAAGATGCTGTGGAAGAACCACTTACCTTTTTCAATGATGCCCCAGGTATCTACAAGCTCTCCTTCTTTGGATATGCTTGCTTCACCTCTTGCAAAGTCATTGGTTATATCAAGCTCAAATGCTTCGGGCTTATTATACTGTCCGTCATTTCCTGCCTTTATAGCGACATCGCTTAACTTGAAGTCAATGGTATTTGTCCAGGACTTATTCTTGCCCATGACCTCACCATTGCCAGTGCTGTTGTACCTTATAATGTTTTCAAGATAAGGTTTTTTAGGCTCAACTTCGACAAGCTGATACGATACGCCGGGCTTCAGGCCATATACCTCATATCCCTGCTCAGGATTGGTTATGGTAAACGCAGTACGCTCATTGCCAAGCCTGTCAAGGAAAGTAACAGTATCCTTATTTGAATTAACGATCTTAAACTGTGCGTTGCCTATGACATTATAGGTCTGCTCGTCACGGAGTCTTATGACCATTTTGGTCATAGGATTCTTGAACCAGCCGCCTGCACTTACATATATAGTATCGATATTATCCTGATTTGCGTATCTGGTAGCGTCTATCTTGATCTCATCAGTACACTGATAATATCCTTCAGGAGCTTCCTTCTCTATCATATAATAGTGGCCGGGATAAATGGCATTCTCGATATCGAGCAGACCATTCTTATTTGTATATCCTTCTGCGATAAGTGCGCCGTGAGGATATACTACCCTGCCGGATGCATCTACTACATCATCATCGCTGCTTGACGAAGTACCTGCATATAATGCGATCTTTGCTCCCTCAACAAAATTGCCTTTACCATCACGCAGGCCGATCTTACCTATACCGACGAATCCGCCTATAGATACCATCTCAGTATCGGTATCCCTTACCTCTTCCTCGGGTGAATCAGCACTGTCATTGATACCGGTCGCTTCCACTACGTTCCTCATGATGCTGTTATCGTCAGCTGCAGTGGTCTTGTAGTAGAAGTACAGAGTCCTGCTCCTGCCGGCTGCCAGGCTTTCTATATATGCGCCGTCAGTATTGTCATGGGGAGTATCTGCGCCCCATGTGCCTTCAAGTGCATTTTCGTTTACATGTATGTTTTTAAGACCTGTTTTGCCGGTATTAGTCACCTTGATCTCATAACATACAGTCTCTCCTGCTGCGTAGGTAGCGACATTGCCAAGTCCGGTTATACCGTCCCCGTTTATGTCCTTGCCGTAAGGCTCGGTCACGTCATAAGTCTTTCCGTCCTTCTTGATGAGCTTAAAGGCCCTCTTTTCTACCTTGATGCCGGGCTTATATACAGTGGTTTTCTCTTCGTCCTCATCAGAATATCCGCCTACCCTGACAGATGCCGTGTTCGTTATGGATGACCCGGTGAAGTCATCGGGTACCTTGTAACGGAACATGAGAACTACAGTCTGGTCAGGCTTGATCTCTGATATGGTCAGAGTAGTTCCATCCTGTGTGACGCCCTTTACATTTCCTATGTACTCTATGCCTGCAAGGGTTTCCTCTACAACAGCGTTCTTGAGAACCTGCTTAGGCTCTGTGGTATTGGTTACCTCGATGGTGTATTCTATCTCCTCGCCGGGCTTTACATAAGGCTTATCTGCTGTCTTGACAATACGTACGCCATTAGTTCCGTCTTCAACGGTAGCCTTTGCTGTATCAATGCTGTCTACATGATGCGTCTTGCCGTTGGGATCAACGCCCTCGCCGGTCGCTCTGGCGATATTGGTTATCTTTGTGCCGTTATTTGTGCCTTCGGGAACAGTCCATTCATATGTGAATGATTCCTGCTTGCCGGTGGCGAGGCTTGATATCCTGCCAAGCACTACGTTCTCAACTACATCATCGCCAAGCTTTAAGGTATCTGTCACTACGATATCCCTAAGGCCAATAAAGTTCTGTTCTGCGTCTCCGTCGTTGGTGACAGTCACATCAAAGTGTACGGTATCGCCGGGCTTATATGCCTTTTCGCGTACGGTCTTTTCAACCTTGACGGATGCATAATAAGTCTTGAAACTGTCGTCATCAGGATCGGGGAACTTGATATGATTCTCTCCGAGCTGGTTCTTTGCTTTTGTAAGCTCATTCGTAAATGGAACAACTCTCGCGACACCGTCAAGAGAATCGGGCATTTCATTTGAATCAGCTATTTCGGCCATGGTATCGATCAGAACAACTGATGCCTCCATCTGCCTGTTGTAACCCTTCGGCGCCTTGACCTCTATGATCTCATATTTACCTGCATAAACATCCTCGCCGATATCACAGATTAGATCATCATTAGTAAACTCATCGCCGTCTGAATCCTCGGTAACATATACTTTAGTGGTAGTCAGATAAGGCTTTGCAGATTTAGGATCAAAGCTTGATGCATTGCTGTCGTAGAGCTCTATGACAGGTTTATTGCTTGCAGCATCATATCTTATATTAACGGTCTTTGTGAGCTTAACATCCGAGCCTATGCCTGCAAGCGTTTCATTTGCAAATGTAACAGGGACATACTCTACCTTTTCGCCGTTAGCCTGTGATGTATCAACAAGCCAGTGATCTTTTGTCTTATCATAAAGAGCAGATGTATCCTTCGCCTTGGATGTCAGTACGAACTCTCCTGCACTGGTCTTATGCCCGCCTACAGCCTGGCTGCCGATAGGATAGTCTTTGCTGCCGCCATCAAATGCCTCAAGGGCTCTGATGATGTACCAGCCGCCTGCAAGGTTCAGTTTCAGCGACTCTGATCCGGTAAGCGTTGCCCGATCGTTCCATCTCTTTATGACTGTTCCGGCAGGTATCTCAGTGCCGACAGGATAAACCTTACCATCCGGGCCTTTGCACTCGACATTGAGAGTGGTGGCTTCAGTAATCTTTTCCTCGCTCTCCCAGCCGCCTTCATAATAATATATGGTCACATTGCCGCTCTTGCTGATCTTGAGCCTTGTCTTGACCTTGGCATTGACAAGCACATCTCCGCCGCCATCATTGCTATTCTGTACAGTCCCGGTATAAGCCGCATAGCCATTACCGCCTGTAGCAGCACTTCCTGCGACATTTATAAACTTGGTGCCATCATAGAACGAGCCGTTATCTTCGCTGTACTTGGGTATAGTGAACTTATACTCCTTAAACTTAGGAGTACCATCCTCATTATTGACAACCTTGCCATCAGCATCTGTCTCATAATCAGGGGAATATTTCTTAGGTGCACCGGAGGTCTCCTCATCGTTCTTGTCAACGATGGTCTCCTTCACCAAAAACTTACCCTGATTTAAGTCTGTATAGTACAGCCACTGGGTAGACATATACTCTGCCTTTGAATCGGGATCAAGCTTTTCTGCCTGTGCAGGTGTCAGGATGCTGCCGTTATCATCAAACTCGCGCAGCTCTACTATCTCGGATTTAGAACCTGCCACCTCATTTTCTGCTGCCCTGTAAGGCCTGTACTTGCCTGTGGTCTTGTTGTATTCGTATACAGTGAACCTTGCACCATGGACATAGACAGGAGACTGTCCTTCTGTTCCCTTCTGTATCTTCAGGGTCTTTACCTTGGTCCTGGAAGGGAGGTTTACAAGTTCATATGACATATCGCCATCAGCCTGGCTGTCATTCTTTACATGCTCCTGCTTGTACCAGCCGCTGGTGGGATCAGACTCTACGAAGTAATAGTCATAAACGGCATATTCGCCCCAGCGATGATCATTGCCGACATAGTTATTGTCGTAGATCATAAGAGGAACAGAAGCCGTATCAACATCATCTCCGCCTTTTCTTGTCCGGCTGCTCACCTCAGGTATCTTTGATACCGTATATCCGCCTATGGTGCTGTCATAAGTAGCTTTTACCTTGATGTCAATATTGTTGGAATCCTCGGAAGTTCCGCCCTTTCCTCCAATATTGCCATAGATCGTTGCCGTGGGGGCATCTGTAGCTGAACTCTTCGTGATGGTAGAGTTATACTTCCTTCTTATAGTAAGCTCGAACTCTTTGGGCTCGGTACCGGGGATCCATTTTTTAAGGAAGGAAGGAACCGGTACGGAGCTGTTCCCGCCGCCTATGACAACGGTGCCGTAGCGCAGAGGCCATGAAGGACATGCATCTGCAGCAGTACCGGTGATTGTTGCTTTCTTAGGTGTGCCGCTATACATGGTCACCGTAGACATATATGGTCTCTGGGCACTTAATACATCAAATGTTGCACTGCCATCATATGTTTTTTTATCACTCAATAGATCAATATCAAATACTGCTGAAAAAGATGTTTTTTCAGCGGATGAATCCGGAATTTCCCACTCTATGCTTCCATCTGTAGTAGAAACATTAAAGCGTGAAGCGCCGCCATCTGCACTCACCAAATTGAATGTTTTAATATCGAATGTACTTGTATCAATTTTGGCTTGCATTACTTTATCTTTGAGGTAGGTTTTCACTGTAGTTTCTGTTACGCCGCCCTCTGTGCCGGAACCACTTTTTCCTGCAAGCATGAACATATCATGGAATCCATGTACAAGGTCATATGATATATTCTTTACCTTATCCGGAGAAGATGCCATGAACTTAGCCATATAGTTGGGTCCTGTCCAATCATCATCACTCGTGGAATTGAGTTTGCTGGAATCATAGGAACCCATACCTGCTGCCCATACACCGCCATTATTCCATGCCTTTAATCTGGTTGCCTCTTTTACTACTCTGTTGTGGGCTGTCAGTGCATTTCCGCTGGATCTTTGTGAGGGTTTCACTATTGTACCTGCGTCCAGCGTCTGAAGGCCGTCACCCACAATGAGGGTGGTGTATGTTATATCTGTGGCTGCAAGCTGTTCAGAAGCTGATCGCTTTGCGTTGAAGCTGGCGAGTGCATAATCTGCCATTGACTGGTTGCTTGTCCCAAATTTTGCAGCATCATGCAGCCAGTTAGCCGCATACATACCATAATCATACCTTGATGAATGGGTCAATGCTGTCGTGTTCGGAGTTGCTGATGCGTAGCTGTCAGGGATATTAGTATAATCATTGGCTCCTTTCATCTTGAAGCCCTTATCTTTATATGGACTTGAATTACCAAACCATTTATGCCATTCGCTGTTATCAGTCTGGTTATCCTTTACATAGTGCTGGCAGGAATTCATGAAGGTATCCCACTGCGTGGTAGAAGTTTTTATATCCTCCATCTGCACGCATGGAATTGCGCCCTGAGCCAGGACTATTACATTAAGCCTTACATCGGCTTCAGTATTCTTGATCTCTGTTTCTACCATCTTAAGGGCTTCATAGGTAGCCCTTGACTTAGTCCAGCAGATATTGGATGCCATCGAGGAATTGATCATCTGCGAGTCAGTCAGATCATTTGTGGTGAATTTAAGCGTTTTAGCCCCATTATAATAGTGGTTAGTGTTCCATCCATGGTTATCTTTAAAATGATTAAGATCGGATACATTGTAAGGTGTTTTATTAGCCGCATCTTTGTATTGATACACCCTGCTGTCCATATTGGTTCCCCAATCACTTCCTTTGGAAGAGAACTTAAGGAATGTGTTAGTGCTATTATTAGGATCACCGGCGGTCTGATAGAATCCCGCTATGCTTTTATCCGCATTGTTTTTTATGTCATCTTCCTGTATATAGGTATAATGCAAAGGATTTGCGCAGGCGTATGATTTGTATTGTCCGCCACTGGTATCCTTTGTATGTACCATTGAGCCTGACCAGTCAACAATGACTGTCATAACAAGAGGATCTGTGAGTGTTTTTCCCGGCTTTGATGATGACGATGATGTTGTTATCACATCTCTTGGTGTATCACTTTCGTTAATTTCTACACGCGCTTTGCCCTTTTCTATATCTGTCCATTTAGCGCGATAACTTAAGCTATAATCGTTTTTTCTGACGGGAGTGGCATCATCAGCACCTGCTTTTTGACGCATAGAAATATCACCAAGGCCGTCAGCCTCGGCTTCTTCCGGTTCTTCATCTGCGACAACTTCATCCTTTGACATTACTGCAGGAGCATCCATTGACATTATGGCGGGAGTATCGCTTTTTAAACTTGTCACTTTTTCTTCAACATATATATCAACAGGAGCTGAGGGCATTGTATTCACTAATTCTTCGATGCTCTCACGTTTATTTGTTAAATACTCACCGTGGTTTAAAGCATAGATATCTGCGCCTATATGATATTCGTTATTATTGATATGACCTATTTTTACATTAATTTCATCACCGGGGGCAATCCATTGCAGCTGCTCATGGCCGTCCTGAAATGTGATTTTATCAATATCATAGAATTCCGGACTTGGATCTGTGTCATCTATAATATGAAGCTGCACAGGATATACATCTGAACCGGCTTTATAAAAATCTACGTGATAGTTCATGGCCCGATCTATTCCGTACATACGGAATAATGTACTGCCGTCATCAGTAGTGTATCTGTACCAGTCATCACGCATTCCTGTAAGATCATGACCATCGGCATCGGTTATTGTAAGGACACCTGCATAATAACCCGAATCAGGCCGTGCAGTAACTTCTACACAGCCGCCCTTATCTGCGTCATCCTTATATATTACGGACACGACACCGCCTGCGCTGCAATCAGCAGTAGCTTTATGATCGGCAGATTCCTGATTATCGTTATAACCATTATAACTACCTTCTGCAGCGTCAGGATTAGGTGTAGCTGCAGACGTATCCGCAAATGCCGTAACCCCTGAAGGAATAGTCATCACCAGCGCCATGAGCACTGATAATACCCTCTGAGTAAGGGTTTTCTTCTTTGAGAAAATGTTACTTCCCATAATTTAGCCTCCCTTTAAAAAAATATGTACATACTTTAGTTTCCGAAGCGTTAAAATGTATCTGTTTGTAATATGACATTTTTTCTCTGAGGGAGAACCCCGGGATTATTTAAGGCATAAAAAGCGTATAAAAAAGGGAAGAAAGGAAGCACCATAATGGCTTTCCTTTCTTCTCATAAGAAAAGCGGCTGCCTGCGCAACCGCTTAAAACAAGTTCAATTGATTATACTAAATGACGATTTTTAACCCTTTTCAAAATATAAAAGAGGGAAGCCGTTGCCGCAGCAACGGTCTTCCCTCTTTAATGACTGATTATTTCGCTGTCTGCTCAGCACCCGGCACTTATGTCCGCTGTTGCCCCAGGATTATTTGGCTGCCTGGTCAGTCATTCGGTGCTTGTGTCCGATAATCGCCGCAGATTTAAGTGTCAGCCCACCGATACAGCACGCTGTATCATCTTCTTTATATCACATTTAAGTGATACTGTCAATTTTATATCCACCCCTGATGGCGTAAACCTACTGTCAGTTGGAAATAGTGAGAGAACTCCCTGATAAGAATGATTTTGATCACTAATCGGATAAATCTTATCTTTTTTCCAACGTTACGTCAAATGTTGCCGATCTGCTCCCGGATTGCCAGAGTCTTTCTCGCAGTGAGACCGGAAATGGTCACACGCATTCTTTCTTCATAGGATGCTGAGATAAGCTGTTCTTTTGTATAGTGTTTCTTAACACTGGACTGTTCTATGATACCGTCGGTTCCGGTTGCCTTAAGAAGCCCCATAGCCTTCTCGCGCCGATATTTCACAAGGTCGATGATCTTGTCCCGGCCGTTGTTTCTTACATAACAGCGTAAACGGCACATGGAATCACATCCGTCCTCACACCAGCCCATCGGTCTTGAACTCATCCTCTCGGCATATACGTTGCTGACATGGCCTTCAGCACTGCATCCTAAAACCTTCTTATCCCTAAAAGCTCTGTATATGGCATCCCAGTTTCCGACAAGATATGTACGGACTTCGTCAACTACGTCGTCTTTTCCACTGGAATTCTGTATCCTTGTAAGCTTCTTTCTGGCTGCCAGGAGATTGCCGGTATAGATGTATTTATTAAAACGCTGTTTGACACAGATACAAAAATAATTGGAATTCAGGCAATTGATAA
>JAEEGL016557078.1_pt1 | contig 43176 bp, 36 predicted proteins | sample 9134231 | NCBI WGS metagenome assembly JAEEGL01 (sample SAMN16246548, study PRJNA631951) | gut metagenome | biome: gut microbiome; feature: rumen; material: fiber-attached | host: Bos | place: Iran: Karaj | collected 2018-10
TCATCATGAGATAAAGTAGTTACTTCCCCTCCATGCAATGATATATTAAATGGTATTACATTATCCTTTTTAAACTTTTCAACAGCATACTTAAGTGTCTTTAGAGGATCCATATCTCTAAATTCATCTTTAGTATTATCTTCTAAATAACAGTACTTACATGCCATATTACAAGCCATTGTAGGTACATATAATAAATGGATAAACTTGTAATTCATTTTTTACCTTTCTTCAATAGCTATTTTGCAAGAAGCTAGTTCATGTGACTCATCCCAATTTGAAGACATATAGTGAACAATTACATTATCGTCTACTTCATATTCTTCTGTTCCACCCCAATTTAAAGTAAATTTAACTCCATCAGTAGTTGAGAAAGAATATGATCTAGTAGAAAAAAATGCTTTATCTAATACTAGGTATATAACCTTTCCACTTCTTAATTCTATTGTTTGAATTTCACCCGGGTCTCTGAAAACTATAATTTGATCTTTATATGTAGGAGTATAAGACCCATTAGCAAATTTAAATGGATCTTCTTTCACCATGCTATCAATGACATTTCTTACTTCTTCACTATAGTATTCTATTTCTGTAGGGCTACCCTTAAAGGCTCTACTATTCACTGAAGTTGTTTCTGGTATAGATATTGTATATAAACTATCACAATCTCTAAATGCAGATGAACCAATTTCTGCTAATTGACTATTTTCAGAAATACTTACAGTTTTTAATGAAGAGCAGCCCTCAAAAGCATGACCACCTATTCTTGTAACAGAGTCTGGAATAAATACACTTGTAAGTGATGTACAATTACTAAATGTATCTCCTCTTATTTCTGTTAATTTAGGAGGTAATACTATCGATTTTAGAGAAACTGCATTAATAAATGATTCTCCACCTAATTCGGTTAAAGTATCAGGAAGTTCAATACTTTCTAGTGACGAGCAATTAGCGAATGCTCCTCCACCTAATATTTCTAGATTACTAGGAAGTTTTACTTTGGTTAATTTAGCATCATTTAAGAAAGCTTGTCCTCTTATTTCTTTTATTGAATCTGGAAGTATTGCCTCTTCTAATAAGAACATATTAGAGAAACCATTACCTCTAATACTTATAACAGGTTCCCCTTTATGACTATCTGGTATAGTTACAGTTTTATAGTTAGATAAACCAAAAGCATAATATCTAACACTATAACCTCCATCCATCTTTTCATATAGAATAACTGGATCTTTAAAAGTAAATAAAGAAGCACCTATTGCTACTAATACGATGATTAGCTTAATCATTCTACTTGTATCCTTAACTAAAGAATTTTTCATAGACATTACTATATTAGATATTTTTTCACTAGGTCTTGATTTAATTTCTTTACTTAAATAGCTTAATAATTTAAAGTTTCTTGTTAGTAGTAAGAAAACAATTAATATAATAAACCCTAAAACATACGTATACATAGGAAAATGGAAGAATATTAAAGAAATATATACATATACAAGTACTCCAAATATAACATTTAATATATTCTTTCTCATTAATACATCTTCAGGTATTAATTTAGTCTTTTCATCTATACCAGCTTTTGCTAGTTCTTTTTTAATAAACTCTTCTACAACAACATTTTCAGAATTATTAAATACTGGATCAAAAGATTTTGCTTCCACATATACTGGAGTTTTAGCTTTAACCGCAACTACTTTGGCACTATCATCAAATGGTGCACCACAGTTTTGGCAGAACTTATCTGTTACTTGTAAGATACCGCCGCATTTTCCACAGTGTATTTCTGTTACATCTTGAGTAACTACAGGGTTACCTGTAGGTAATGGTATGTTAACATTAGTTGTTCCACGTTTCTCTGAAACAGCCCTTGATATAGGTAATATAATAAAAGCTCCAAAGAAAACAGACATAAAGTCTACAATACATATACCTGTACCTACAAAGAAGTCAAAGAATAATAAAATTGCGACTCTTATACCAAATAAAATCCAGAATGTTTTTTTAGAATTATCTGGTGATATTATTTCAGCTAAAGGCTTTAATAAAGCAAATGAACTATGAATTGAAACAAATGCTTCCATAACTAATGCAAACTCTAAGGGCAGCGAATTAAATTCATCTGCATACACCATTACAGGCATTAATAATAAGCTTAATACTAATAAATAATCATGTTTTTTCATATATCCTCCATTATATATATCGTCAAATAGATTATAACATATACTTACTTATAAAGGACTATATAAAAAATAAAAAAGAACCTATTGGTTCTTTTCTTTTTTAATATAATATACCATGCTAGCACCAGTAATTATTATAAAGAATAAAGCTGTAATACTAACAGTATAAGTATCTGGTACTGTTACGTCTCCTTCGTAAGGTGCTGGTGTACTAGTTGGCGTAGGTGTTGGTACAACATCCATTCTCCAAGATGCTCTTATTGTTACATTTTCAAATGGCATTGTGAAGACACTTGAGTCAACACTAGTAGTTCCATCAGGATTCTCAATAAATGATTCTTCAGTATATTCAACAGTTTCTCCAGAATCTGTAATAACAGTTAATTTATTTAATTTATATCCTGGTTTAGGTACTACTTTAAATCTAATAAAGTCATTCCCATAAGCTTTTTCAGGAGCTTCTATAGATCCATTGCCATCAGTTTCAACCTTAATATCATATAAAACATTACCTTTAGCTATTGTTATTAATGGCCTTACTCCATTACCAATTGGATAAGGTAAATATGTACATTCACCTCTACCTATAGCACAAAGCATTCCTTCATTTGAAATATAATAATCATTTTTAAAATCATGTATTCCATCATCAGGATCACCCTCAAAACCACTTCCCAACCAATAAGTAACATCATATATCCACTTATTATTCTCGGTATAATTCTTTATGTCCATCTTTCCATAAAAGAACTCTCCAGTATAAGTCGCTTCGTTTGGATACTCGATATTTACTTCTATATCTTTATTACTAATATTTTTTAATAATTCCAATGTCTTTGTAAGAGTAATAAAGCTTACATCCTCAACTTCAATCTCTTGTCTTTCTAGTTCTTCTTTATATCCATTTAAATATTGTTTAAATACAGATCCTTCTACTATCAGATTACCATTTTCATCATAATTATTCTGAAAATTTGTAGTACCGTTAAAAACATTACCCCATTCTGGATTCATATATGTAATTCCATATAATGGAAGAATAGAATGACCAGTTCCATCTAGTTTAGTACCAACCGCTCTCTCATCTTGTCTTACTTTATCATATTCAATATTTTCATATACTCTACATCCATAAAGAGTAAACGAAGAATTCAAAAATTCGCCGATTGAATATGTTTTATATGCATTAAATCCTAATTCCCTTGATTTAGCACTACAATACTCACTTGCACTATATTGATTACTATACGTAGAATGCTCTTCATCTACATCAAAGTAACTTATTATATCTCCAACAAATAAATTGTATTTAGCAAGTAATTCTATCCTATCTTCTTGATTAGACACTAAATAGAAACTCTCTGTCCCACATTGTACTTCATCACCTATATCTTGTCCTGTTCCTTTAGTAACCTTGCAAAATTCAGCATTTACTGATAAAGGAAACATTATTAAAAATAAAATTAGTATCAAAAATAATCTCTTCTTCATATCGTTCACATCCTATTATAAGTATATCATATAAATGTATAAAAAAAGAACCCTTGGGTTCTAATAGTCTTATTGGTGGAGATGAGGAGAATCGAACTCCTGTCCGAAATATATTCCAAAAAAACTTCTACAAGCTTATCTAATTGATTATGTTCAAATAAACCACTCCAATTAGCAAGATAAGATTTATTCTAGTCTTTAAAATTCATCTAGATCCAAGACTTATCTAAATATACTCTACTTTAATGATCTCAATATACTCTTCGTAGAGAAAAGATTATATTAAGAAGCTTCCTAAAATTAAGCGAAAGCTAAACTATAATTTTTATTGCCAGTTATTATTAACTGATTGGATTTTAGTATTCCCATACACTTGCTATTTAATTTTCCTATATCCCGTCGAAACCTGGTCATCCCCAAGTACGCTAATTATAACATAAAAAGACAGATTTTACAACCTGTCCTTACGTGCTTTATCTAAATCTCTCTTGATTGATTTTTCCTTTTCGGTTTCTCTTTTGTCAAAATTCTTTTTACCCTTACATATTCCAAGTTCTACTTTAGCTTTATTTTTATCATTAAAATACACTCTTAATGGTATTAAAGTATTACCTTCTATCTTAGTCTTATTATATAACTTAAGAATTTCATTCTTATGAACAAGTAATTTTCTTGTTCTTGTTTCATTTTGATTAAAGATACTTCCTTCTTTATATGGTGCTATGTACATATTTAATAGATATAGCTCGTTATTTCTTACAATAGCATAAGAGTCTTTAATTTGGCACTTACCATCTCTAATAGATTTGATTTCTGTACCAGAAAGCATAATACCGCACTCTAAAGTATCAAGAACAAAGTAATTATGTCTTGCTATTCTATTAAGTATTTCCATAGTTTTCACCTACTTTCTATCTACCATGTTTTTTCTTTAATTCTTTTCTCTTTTGTTTAGTCATCCTAATAGGCATTTCAACTGGTAATCCATTTACTATAGACAAGGTTTTAGAATAAGCAAATTCAACCAATTGATCATTCTTATTAGCATAAGTTGCTTGTACTTCTACTCTATCCCCTATATGGAAAGCTTGTCCTGATGTGTAGTCTTCTACAGCATAGTGATCAGGATTGCAAGAAAATTTACCTGGAAGTGTATCCAATACTAGATTACCTTGAATTAAATTATCTAGTTCTACATCAACAAACTTATTATTCATTCCTACCATAGTAGCATCAAATAGCTCGCCTACATGTTCGGACATATATTCAGCAGATTTAATTCTGTTAACTTCATTTTCACAAGCAATTTCTTCTCTTTCTCTCTTACTGATATGATAAGCCATTTCTGGTAACATACTTCTCCACTCATTATCCCTTTGATAACTTGGTTCTGGTACTACTTTACCAGGAAGGTAGTTGATATCGTAAACTTGAGAAAGCTTTTTAAGCCATCTTTTCTTCTTTTCTTCAAATTTTTGACCTGAACATACATATTCTTTAATTAATCTATGATTTACCACGTCATTATATCTTCTTATAGGACTAGTTACTTGTGCATATCTATTCATAGCTAGTCCAGAGTGCCCAATATTCTCTGCAGAGTATTCTGCCTTCATTAAATGTCTTAAGAAATAATGCTGTAAGACATCTTTTTCTGGTTTAGTTTGTACTTCTTTTAATAAAGCTTGAACACTTTTGCTACTATTAGATATATCCTTATTATAGGTATAGCCTAAAGAATGATAGAAGTTAATATAATCTTCCAAACTTTCAATATCTGGTCTAGCATGTACACGGTATTCACATGGAGCATCTACTTCTTCTAATTCCATAGGTGCAACCTGTCCTGCTAATAACATGAATGATTCTATTATGTTTTCAGCATCTTTATTATTTCTAACTGAGAATAATTCTGGCTTTCCATTTTCATCACAGTATATTTTTAATTCTTTTGAATCCATATCTAAAGCGCCTTTACGGTCTCTATTCTTTATTTGAATCTTAGATACTTCATTCATATCATTTAAGATATCAACAAATTCTTCATACCCTTCTGGTATTTCTTCGCCTTCAAGTACTTTGTTAATATCATCATAATTCATCTTCATTTTAGAATTGATTACTGATGGTGTTATAAATGAGTCTACTATTTCTCCATCTTTATCTACTTCTGCAAAGAATGCAATGGCAAGTCTATCAACGTTAGGATTAAGTGAACAAATTCCGTTAGACATCTTTTGTGGAAGCATTGGGATAACCGTATTAGCAAAGTATCCACTTGTTGCTCTTCCATACGCTTCTTTATCTAATGGACTTAACTCTGGCATATAGTGGGTTACATCAGCAATATAAACTCCTACTAAGTCATTACCATTAGGAAGTTTAACATGACTTATCGCGTCATCCATATCTTTAGTATCTTTACCATCTGCAGTAAATAATGGAACATTTCTAAAGTCAAATCTTCCTTCTAATTCCTCATCACTTATATGAGTAGACATCTCATCTACTTGGTCTATTGATTCTTTTTTAAATTCTTTTACAAACCCATGTTTAAAGCAAGCCGTTTCAATATCTACGAAAGGGGCATCTTTATAACCAATATTTCTTACTACTTCACCAACATATTCATTAACGTAACCTGTTGGTCTTAATTTTACTATAACTTTAGTTCCAGTTACTAAACTGGCATCTGTTAATTTAATATTTAACTTATTTAATTTAAAATTGTCAGTCTTTAAAAAGGCTTCATCATTAATATTTTGAACTTCACCAATTATTTGATCAATATCTCTATTTGCTACCATTAAGATATTAGCTTCATTGCCTTTACCTTTAGATAATTGTTCAAATAATACAGTATCTCCGTCAATGGCATTATTATCATTATTCTCACTTACTAAATAAGTCTTTTTAGGAGTAACAATTCTGCCTTTGCCGTCTCTAGATACTCTATAAATACCCTTTTTAATAGGACTATTCTCTATATCTAAGAACTTATCTCCACTAGTTTTATAAATATCATAATTACCTAATAGTTCTTCTAATATTCTATCTAATTGTTCTAGTTCGCTTGAACCAGATAAGTATAGACTGCTTGCAATATCTTCCTTAGATAATGCTTTTTTTGATTGTTGTAATAATTTTATAATAGCTTCTCTCATAGTTCCCCCTGAATTTATCCCCTATTATTCTTTTACTAGTTCAAAATCAATTTGTCTTTCTTCTTTAGAAGCTCTAACCACTCTAACTTTTACTCTGTCACCAATACGATATACTGTATGAGTCTTTTGTCCAGTTAAAGTGAGTGTGTCTTCATTATAATGATAGAAGTCATCCATATCTTTTATTGGAACTAAACCTTCTACTAAGTTATCTAGTTCTACAAACATACCAAAGCTTAAAACAGAACTTATCATACCTTCAAATGTCTCTCCGATATGAGCTTCCATATATTGAGCCATCTTCATATCTTCTACTTCTCTTTCACAGTTTTGTGAAGCTTGCTCTTTAGAAGATGATAATTCAGCAACCATTGGTAATTTTTCGTTCCAATGTCTTATTGTATCATTGTTAAATGAATTATTAAATAGATAAACGTGTAAAAGTCTAGAAACTGTTGTATCTGGATATCTTCTTATAGGACTAGTAAAGTGTGTATAGCATTTAGAAGCCAATCCATAGTGTCCTAGATTCTCACTTGAGTATACAGCTTTCTGCATACATCTAAGTAATAAATTATTTAATATCTTAGATTCTTTCTTATCACTTAGATAATCTAATAAGTTTTGTACTACTCTTGGATTTAAATCCTTTAAGTTACCATTATAATGATAACCTAAAGTATTAACAAATGATAAAAAGTCTCTAATTCTTTCTTCTCTTGGGTATTCGTGAATACGATATATGAATGGTAAGTTCATATAGAATATATGCTCTGCAACTGTTTCATTAGCTGTTACCATGAAGTTTTCTATTAAGCGTTCCCCAGTACCTTGGATTCTTCTTTTAATCTCTGTTGGTACACAGTTTTCATCTACTAATATCTTCGCTTCATCAACATCAAAGTTTATATATCCTTTAGCAATCATCTTACGTCTAATAATATTAGATAATTCATTCATTAATAATAAATCTTCTTTAAATGGTTCATATCCTTCTTCTACAATGTCTTCATCTAGTATTTTATTAACACATTTATAAGTCATCTGTTTCTTTGAATGAATTACCGATGGGAATATAGTATGATCTACTTCTTTACCTTTTTCATCTATTTCCATAGATACACTCATAGCAAGTCTATCTACTCCTGGATTTAATGAACATATTCCATTACATAATTTATGTGGATACATTGGTATAACACGGTCTACTAAGTATACACTTGTACCCCTGTTCATTGCTTCAATGTCTAGTGGAGACCCTTCTTCTACATAATAACCAACATCCGCTATATGAACACCTAATAAGAAGTTACCATTAGGTAATCTTTTAATTGATATAGCGTCATCAATATCTCTCGTATCGTCTCCATCAATAGTAAATATTTGTTCATTTCTAAGATCTGTTCTACCTTCTAAATCTTCTTCTCTTACTTCATCAGGTATATCATTTAATGATTCCATTACTTCATTAGGGAACTCATCATTAATATTATATTTATATACTACTGATAAAATATCTACTCCCGGATCATTCTTATGTCCTAGGATTTTTTCAATTTTACCGTAGAAAATATTATTATTAGTTTCTTTAGTAATAGTAGCAAGTACCTTATGTCCTGGTACTACATTATGAGCTTCTTCTTTAGGAATAATAAGTTTAATTTTTAACTTTTTATTATCTGGAATAACTATTCCTTTACCATCTTTTATTTGGTATTCTCCTACTATTCCATCTAGGTTTCTATCAATAACTTTTAGAATTCTTCCTTCTTTTTTATCAATATTCTTTTTACTAGTTATTTCACATATTACAAGATCTCCATCTATAGCTCCATTCATATTATCGGCACTTATATAGATATCATCTTCTTTAGTATTATTATCTCCGCCTTCTACAAAGCCATAACCTTTTCTATTAGTACTAAGTTTACCTTTTATAAGATGAGAGTCTTCAAATAGCATAAATCTGTCTTTATTAGTATGGTATAAAGTATAATCTTCTACTAATTCATCTAGTTGTTTATTTAGATTTTCTACTCCTTCTACAGATACTATATCTAGTTCATTATAAAGATCTTCTCTAGATAAAGCTTTATTACTATTCTTTAAAATATTAATAATATCATTTTTCATATTATCACCTAATATAATTATACATAAAAAAGGACTAATATATTAGTCCTTTTCTTTATATATTTACATAAATTCAGCGATTAAGCTAATAGTAAAGAATAATATTCCTAAAGCCATTGTTAATCTACTAATAAATAGTTCTAGTCCTCTTTCTTTTCTATGTGAGAATAATTCTTGATTTCCACCACTAATTATTTGAGAAGCAGATTCAGCTTTACTACTTTGCATTAATACAATTGTAATTAATAATATTGATACTATTAATAAAAAGGTTTTCATACTTCCTCCTTTTTCCTTATATACATTAACATAAACACGTAATTATTGCAAGTTTTAACTCATTATTAATAAGATTAAGCCTACTATTAAACACGTACTTCCACTAAATAACAAGAATAAGAATAAAGTATTAGATTTACCAGCAACAGCAAGTTCTTTATTATTATAAGAAATGGTATTTCCTTGTTCATCAAAAGTAATAATAGTATTCTTTTTAGAATTATCATTAGTATTATTCTTTTCACTATTATTTAATTCTTCTCTTATTAAAGATCTCGCTATATTATAATATTCATTTTCACTCTTAGCTTTAGTATTCTTTAATTTATTCATAACTTCATTAATAATAGGTTCTTCTTTTAACATATTATTAAATACTTCATTAGAATATAACTCTTCATATAATTTAGGGCTATTATAATTAAGTCTTTCTTCTTTAAATATCTTCTTTAGATACATAATTAATTTATCTTCTTTTCTTATTATTAAAGATAAATCATTAAATTCTCTTTCCTCTATTATTTTAGTAGCTTCTTCTATTACTTTATTTGAGTCTTTTAAGCTTTTTATTAAGCTCTTTGCAAGTAAATGGAAGTATTCTTTAATTTCACTTGTTACAAATACTTTATTATCATCTATATTAATAATATTATCTATTAACTCATCTAAGTTAGTAATAGAAACATAATAGTTCTTTATTTCTTCTAATTTTTCACTAGTCAAAGTAGATAAAAGAGACCCAATAAATACTTTAATACAATTATTAAGACTATCTTTATTATAATAAGACAATACCTTTATAGAAGACGATAATCCAAATATCTGGAAATAATACTTTAGACTTTCAATCTCTTTTAATTCTTCCCATTCTTTAACTTGATCTTCTTTATTAGAAGTCTTAAGTTTTTCTATCTTATTATTAATCTTATCTATGGTATGTTTATAATTAATAAATAAGTCTCCATTTATTTCTAAATCAACACTTATATTTTGTCTATTATTACCTTCAAAATAATAATATTTATTATTTAGTAACAAACCAACTTGATTACCTAGTACTTTAGAATACTTGATTAAATAGTTATCAATACTAGTAATGTCTTTATCTCTATCTAAGATATATTCCTTTAATAAATCTAATCTATCTAATTCATTCTTATTAATATAGTCTTCTATATTAACTATTCTAAAGATATTGGTTACTTCTTTTATTTCTTCACTTACACGGAAACCTTTATTATATCTTCTTGAATATTCATTAGTTTCCTTCTTATTAATAAGTTCTGTATGCTTAGTTCTAGTTAAATAGTCTTCTAGGTACTCATCTAGAAGTGGCATATTATACTTATTAATATACTCAAGAGATAACATATTAACATCTATAACATTAGGTACTTTAATATTATATTTAACTAATTCTTTAGACCATTTCTTTTCTCTTTGTAATTCATCTAAGAAACAAGCTCCTCTAAATCTTATAGACAAGCCATCATTCTTTTCTATAAGCTCTAAAGCATAAGGAGTTTTATTATCACCAATTAAGGTTCTCCTTCTTTTAATATTAGAACCAATTATTTTAGTTGAATCAAGTAATGGATCTACTCCTTTTATTTCAATAAACTTGCCTTGATTATTTAGAATAAATATTCCTCTTCCTACGCAAGGGTTTACAAACGCAAGATTAAATGAATGTTTATTTAATAAAGAAGTAATACTAGTTATCTTTTCTTCATCACTAATATAATCTCCTAAATCTAGTTTGGTATAAGTATAGAATCCATCTAATTTACCAAAAGTACCAACTTCTAGCATTCCTTTAATAACAAATTTATATAAGTACATTTGATTATTAAATAAATTTATTACTTTTTTATTAACATCTAAAGGTTTTTGGTAATTAATCCATTCTAAATACTCTAAATAATTAATTCCTTCTTTAGGTTTCTTAACTCTTTTTAATTTATAGAATTCAAAAGTATTAGGTAGTTTCTTATATAAAGAACTAGATAAGTTATAATCTCTAATACCATCATTAATTAGGTCTACTCCAATAGATTTATCTTCTTCATTATTAAGATATTCAATACCAATTTTGGCATTATATATAGCACTAGTAAGATTATCTCTAGCACCAGATAAGTTATTTCTATCATTATCACTATAATCTTTTAAATAAGTATAACCAGTAAAAGGATTATCCACATATAAAGTTAATAACTTACTATATACGAAGTCTTCCATCTCTTCTTTAGTATTAAACTCATGAATTCCTCTGAATGGTTTTAATATATATTCAAAATAATACCATTTATCATTCATATTATAACCAATAAAAGAATGGTATTTAGATATATCTCTAGTAGTAAATACATATCTTTGATAATTGATATTAGATTCTTCAAAGAAACCAGCTTCTAGTTCAATTAAATCTGGTATATTACCTATTGTTCTAGGAATTAAATCTTTATAATTATTAAGATGCCAATTAGTAATAAGAGAAAACTTACTACCAAAAGAACAGATATCAACCTCATTAAAAGAATTCTTTAGTTTCTTAGGTAAATCATAATAAACATTCTTTAAATACTGAGAAGATGTGTCAATTAATAATCTATTGTTTTTATAATAATCATTATCCATTAATGGTATATATTCATCATCAACAGTTAACCCATATTCAAAGTTATTTTCTAAGAACTCTAATAATTCTTCCGGAGTATTAATTCTTATTCTATTAAAGATATTTTTAGACTTATCTATTACTCTATTATTAATATTTTTAAATTCGGTTATTAATAAAGTCTTCTTTTCTGAAAAAGATAATCCTTCTTTATTTAAATATTTATTAATTAATCTATAAATTTGATCGTTTGAAACATTCTTGTATTTTTGGGCAAGAGAAAGGATAAATTCATAGGTAACTTTATCAGTACTATTCATTATCCTCATCTCCTATTCTAGACATATTTTATCATTATAATTATAACATAAACACTTTAACAAATTAAACTAGATATTGTATAATTTAAGTAGGTGATTATATGAATAAAAAAATAGTAGCACTCGGTGGGGGAACAGGAATGAGTGCCCTAGTAAAGAGTTTAAAAGATTTCCCAGCAGATATTACCTGTGTTATTACCGTTTCAGATAATGGTAGAAGTACCGGTAAATTAAGAGAAGAATTCTCAACACCTGCTGTAGGTGATATAAGAAAAGTATTAACTAACTTATCTGATTTACCAGATGATATTAAAAATACTATGGAATATCGTTTTAAAACTTATAGTGATCTTAATGGTCACTCAGTAGGTAACTTAGTACTAACTGCTTTAATTAATGAAACAGGAAGTTTAAAAGCAAGTATTGAAAAAATGAGTGTTCTTTTAGATGTTAAAGAAAAAGTTCTTCCTTTATCAGAAGATAATCTAACATTAATGGGTGAACAACAAGATGGAACCATTATTGAAGGAGAAGAAGAAATTACTGCTCATGGACATATAAAAAGGTTATTCTATAAGAAAGACCCTGTAGTAATTAAAGATGTATTAACTTCTATTAAAGAAGCCGATTTAATAATCATTAGTATGGGAAGTTTATATACTAGTATTATTCCACATCTTCTATGCAAGGATGTTGTTAATGCAATTAATAAGAGTAAAGCTAAAGTAATGTATGTATGTAATGCTATGACTCAACCTGGAGAAACAGATAACTTTACTGTATCTGATCACTTAAAAACGCTAGAACAATATTTAGGAAAAGGTTCTATTGATATAGTAGTAGCATCTACTACCAAGATAAGTCAGCATATTATTGATAAATACCGTCGCTTAGAAGAAAAAGACCCAGTTATAATAGATGCTGATAAAGTTAAAGAAATGGGTATAGAATTAATAGAAGAGAACTTATTAACAATTGAAAATGGTACTATAAGACATGATTCATTAAAACTAAGCTCTCTAATAATTTCATACCTAATTAATAAGATGTAAAGGATACTTACAGTATCTTTTTCTTATAAATCATGATATAATAGTCTCTCTGAAAGGAGTATATATGGAAATAATAACACTTTCTGAAAAAGAATTTACAGAGTTTGCTAATAATAATAAGTATCGTAATTATTACCAAACAACTAATTATGGTAATATAGCTAGAGATCAAGGATTTGAAACTTATTATTTAGGATTCTTGAATAAAAATAGTAACTTAGTAGGTGCTACTTTATTACTTGTTAAACATATAATGGGTAAATATAAGTATGGATATGCTCCTAGAGGGTTCTTAATGGACTATAGTAATAAAGATTTTGTTAATGATTTAGCTCTAAAATTAAAAGAGTTATTAATTAAACAAGATTTTATATTTATAAAGATTGATCCTTTAATAACCTGTACTGAAAGAGATAAAAAAGGAAAAATCCTAAGTAGTAATTCAAATATAAATAAATATTTAGAAATACTCAGTAATGCTGGATTTGTTCATAAAGGTTTTAATAATAACTTTGAAACATTAAAACCTAGATGGAATGCTGTATTAAGACTAGCCGAAAGAGGTTCAGTTCTATATGATAGATTCTCTAAAGATACTAGATATAAAATAAGAGATGCTGTTAAATATGGACTAAAAGTAGTAAAGGGGAAAGATTCTGATTTTGATACTTTCTACAACCTAGTAAAAGATAGTCCTAAAAAAAGTAGAGAGTATTATATATCTTATATGAATCATTTTAAGAATAACTTTGCCTATTATTTAGTATATTTAGATCCAAGTGTTACTGTAGTAACTGTTAAAGATGAATACGAAAAAGAGTTAATTAAAAATGATAATTTTAACTTAGAAATTTCTAATTTAAAAGGTACTGCAGGACAAGAACTAATTAATAATAAGATTGCCTCAGATCAAAGATTAGCATCTTTAAAAGAAAAGTTAATAGAGTCAACTCAGATATTAAGAGATTACCCAGAGGGACTAGCAATAGCCGCTTGTGCTATTGTTAAATATGATACAGGAATCACCTTCTTAGTAGATGGTTACGATAAAAGATTCTCTTCATATAATGCTAATTACTTATGCAAATGGGGTATAATTTTAACTCATTCTAATAAAGACTATAATTATATTAATCTTAATGGTATAAGTGGAGAATTCAATGAAGACGGTGAATACAAAGGGTTAAATGATGCTAAATTAGGATTTAATAGTACCGCCGTAGAATTCATTGGAGAATTTGACTTTGTAATAAATGATGGTATGTATAAATCACTAAGTTCTGATAAAACATTAAGCCAAATAGAAAGAGAACAGAATATACAATAAAAAAAGAAAAGCAAAAACACTTTTCTTTTTTTTATACACAAAATTGATTACTAAAGTGAACGTCAGTAACTCTATGATACTTACTTGTAATGGTAATTGAATCGTCAGATACATAAAATCCCGTATCCCACGCCCCAGAATTTTCATTATATACTTCATTTAGGAAAGAAGTAATACAGTAACCACCATTCGCATCTGAGATACCAAAGGTATGATTAAGCTCAACTTCATAGCAGTACAAAGGTGTAACACTATTAAGTCCGTCTCTACCTATTATTTCTTCTGTAGACGTACAGGTTCTTAAAGTACCTAATCCATGTATGTTAGATATATCTGAAAATACAACTGGACCACTTAATTCTTCAACAGTAATAGACATAATAATAGTAAAAGCAGATAATGTAAATGAATTACCAGTTATAGTTGTTGTTAAAGTTGTATATGGATTTTTAAGCACAATTTCAGTTACACCAATATTATTATTGTCGCCATCAGTAACACTAATGGTAATCAAGCTTCCGTCCCTTGCAGTAATAGGAAAGTCAGATAAACCATAACTACCTGAATTCCCAACACTGAACGTATAATTATAATTACTATTTAACGATATGTTTGAATCTAAAGTTATAAGTCGCGTATAAATAGCTGTGAAGTATCCAGGATTACTTGTTCCCCCATCGACATGGGCATAAGTACCATCTACATTAGATGCATTATAAGCAGTACCAGAAGATCCTTCTAATGCTAAACATCCATAGAACATATTTGTAGAGTTTACTGATGATCCAAGAGTCAGTCCACTAGGAACAGCAATAGTTTCAATATACCTACATCTATAGAACATAGAAACGGTAGACGTAGCACTACTAAAGCTAAATTTTAAGCCTAAATCTAAAGTAGTGAAAGCTGTATTAGAGTAGCCGACTCCATAAAACATATTAGAGAAGTTCGTAACTGAAGACGTATCAAATTTTTCTCCTAAATTCAAACTAAATGAAGTGCTATTTCTTCCAGTATAATAGAACATATTGCCCATATTATTACAACTGCTAGTATCAAATTTGTTACCCAAGTTCAGAGTGAAGCTTGTACTATTATATCCAGCGTAATAGAACATCGAGTACATTGTAGTAACTTTACTTGTATCAAAGTTAGAACCCAAATCCAAGGTATAACTTGTATTTGAATAACCTGAATTAGTAAACATTTGATACATATCGGTAACTTTGCCTGTATCAAATTTGCTACCTAAATTTAGAGTAAATACTGTACTACTATAGCCAGTGTTATAGAACATACTTCTCATATTTGTTACTTTGCTTGTATCAAACTTGTTGCCTAAACTTAGAGTAAAGTTTGTATTTGTATAACCTGTTGCAGTAAACATACTATTCATATTAGTTACATTCTTTGTATCAAATTTAGAACCTAAATCTAGAGTAAAGCTTGTACTACTATATCCTAAATAAGTAAACATAAATGACATATCTGTTACTTTGCTTGTATTAAAATTATTTATTTCACTTAAAGAATTCAATCCTCTAAAACTATAGAACAAATAACTTGAATCTGGATTTAAATAAACAACATTAGCTTCGGTATACCAAAATGCCATTCCGTTTTTTTCGGGAATAATATATATAGGATATGCACTGTCAGATGTAGCTACATTTGTATATTCAGTTGGATCAAAATTTCCATAAGGATTTGTTAATCGACCAAATTGACGAAGTGAAGTATCTGTTGTCGAATATGTGGCATCACTAGTAAATAATTGTTTAATTATAGCATTAACTTCTTTTCCTGTTTTAAACATAGCAATCTTTTTTAAAGTAAAATAACCAGGGTTACTTGTTCCTTCATCGATATGAGCATATGTTGCAGTAACGTTTGATGAATTATATGTTGTTCCGGCTCCTCCTACTAATGCTGAACAAGTTGTAAACATTGATGTAGAGCTTGTTACTGCTGTTGTTACAAATGTAGTAGGCGCATATATAGTTACTAATTTTCTACTAGCTCGAAACATATAATTCATATTCGTAACACTACTGGTATCAAACTTATCGCCTAAATCTAGTACCGTAAAATTACTATCATTATAACCAAGATATTGGAACATGTATGACATATTTGTTACACTACTTGTATCAAAGTTAGGGCCTAATACTAATGGATTATCATTAGTACTATTATAGGCAATATAGCCAAACATATATGACATATTTGCTACGTTACTTGTATTAAATTTTGCATCAAGTGTTAATACAAATCCTGTATCACTATGACCAGCATACATAAACATTCGTGACATATTTGTAGTATTAGAACTATCAATATGATCGTTAGATAATTCTTTCAAAGCTCTTAAGTTGTAATAGAAATAACTAGCATTAGCTCCATAATATACTCTTGGAGCAGAACTATACCAATATATAGTAGTTGTGCTTGAATCATACCACATATATATAGGGTTTGCGCTAGTTGAGGCAGATACTTTATTAGCATCAACTAGGTAACTACTATTTGGCGTTCCGGTATAACGTTTAATATATGTTATTGTTGTATCGGCTGTAGTATAAGTAGCCGTGCTAGTAACGAACTTTTTCATCTTTGCATTAACATTTTGGCCAGTATCAAAAATAGCTGTACCTCTTCCAGTGAAGTATCCAGGATTACTTGTTCCCTCATCAATATGCGCATAATCTTTATCTATATGTGATGATGAATAAAGGGTCCCAGCTCCTCCAACTAGGTTTGTACAGTCCTGGAACATGTATGTTGTACCAGTAACTAGTGTTGTTACAAATGTAGTTGGTGCATAAATTGTTGTAACAGGAATACCTCTAAACATCTCAAACATGTTAGTTACTTTTGCTGTATTAAATTGAGCACCTAAATCTAATTCAGTAAATTCTGTACTAGATGCTCCAGCATAAGCGAACATTTGCCACATGTTTGTTACATTGCTTGTATTAAATTTACCTCCTAAATCTATTGTAAATACAGTACTATTGGGTGCAGTATTAGAGAACATTAATTCCATATTAGTTACACTACTTGTATCAAATTTATCACCTAAGTCTATTGTAAATATAGTACTAGAATAACCCGTTTGATAGAACATGCTTTCCATATCTATTACTTTACTGGTATCAAATTTGTCGCCTAAATCTAGAGTGAAAGAAGGGTTTCTTCCTCCAACTTGTATAAACATAGAATTCATATCTGTTACATTGCTGGTATCAAATTTATCTCCTAAATTTAATGTAAATACAGTGCTTTTTTCACCCATATATGTAAACATTGCATTCATATTTGTAACTTTTGAAGTATCGAAGAAACCATTAAGACTAAGAGTAAATACTGTACTATCTTCTCCAGCCCATCTGAACATACTATCCATATTTGTTACATTACTTGTGTCAAAGGTATTACCTAGTCTTAAAGTAAATCCAGTATTATCCATGCCTGCAGCAGCAAACATATAAGACATATCTGTTACTCTAGTTGTTCTATAATCATCCATAGCTAACGTATTTAACTGTCTTAAACTTCTAAAGAAATAGCTAGAATCAGGATTTAAATATACTTGATTTGCTTCGGTATACCAATATATTGTTGTCGTACTTGAGTCATACCACATATATATTGGATACTGACTATCTGAAACAGATACTTTATTAGCTTCAATTAAGTTACTGCTATTTGGTGTTCCTGTAAATCTTAAAACACGTGTTATAGTTGTATCATTTGTATTATATGTTGCACTTGAATTAACAAATTGTTTCATCCTTGCATTTACTTCTTTACCCGTTTTAAACATAGCTTCTTTTTTTAGAGTAAAGTATCCAGGATTAGACACTCCACCATCAATATGAGCATAATCTTCCTCTGCGTGATTTGCATCATAAACGGTTCCTGCTCCACCGACTAAATCGGTACAACCCAAGAACATTCCCTGGCCGTGACCATTAGTACTTGTCGTTACAAAATCCTCTGTTGCATAAATAGTAGTTACAGGATTTTGATAAAACATCTCTGTCATATCCATTACATTACTTGTATCAAACTTTTGACCTAAGTCGAGTTCGTATGTATAAGTACCGGTTCCACTAAACATTGATGTCATATCAGTAACACTGCTAGTATCGAAATTAGGTCCTAAATCAATACTAAAATACATAGACATAAATCCAGCATCTTTAAACATTGATACCATAGATGTAACGTTACTTGTATCAAATTCTTCATCTAGTTTGATGTTAGTTGCTCTTGCATAAGATCCAGTCATTTCAAACATACTATCCATATTTGTTGTTAAAGAACTGCTAATTCCGTCATTTTTTATGTCTTCTAATCTAAGTAAATTAGAGTAAAAATAACTTGAATCCTGATTATAATAAACATCTTCTATTTCGCAATACCAATATATGGTAGTACTTGCTGAGTCATACCACATATAAATTGGAAAGACAGAACTAGCCGTAGATACAACATTACCAAGCAAATTATTACTAACTTCAGCAGGCAATACATCTGATCTTAGTATAGCCGTAATTGTAGAATCAACGGTTTCATATGTTGCACTTGAATTAACTAATTGTTTCATCTTTGCATTTACTACTTTACCAGTATCAAAAATTGCCATAGCTGGATCAAAAAACCAAGTAATTGTATCAACCAGTGTAGGATCAGCTGGAACCGATGGATTAAGGCCACCGTAATAGCCCACAACATGAGCTACTAGTGTTCCATGAGCTGGTATTATATCCCCATTAACAAATTCTACATGAAACTGAAGTCCATTAGCACTTATCATTGTTGATGGAGTTAAAACATAATAAGCTATATCACTAGTATTAGTAAAAGTAACTTCATAAGTAACTGTACTATTTAAATTAGGAAGATATACTCCGGTAGTAGTCGTATTGCTTGTATATTCAGGACTAAATACTTCATATCCACCATTTGTAGCTCCAGCTAAAGATATACCAGTAACTCTTACAGGAGCTTTTAAAAAGTATTTAGAACTACCTCCTATACCTAAACTTGCGGATAAAGCACTATATCCAACGGAAAAAAGCACTATTAAAACTAGTGCAGCTATATAAACATATTTTTTCGTTTTGATATACGCTTTATTCATATAGTACTCCAATTATATTATATAATTATTTTTCTATATTATAAATAACAAAAAGGACATATAATGTCCTTTTTTTACCTTGAATACCAAGTTGTATAAGTTCTACTAGGGAATGATATTACACTAGATGCTCCTTTGTATCCATTCTTAAACTGATTTTCTGCAAATGATACATACTTATTCCATGTCTTGCATTCATTATCAACATATATACGACAAGGATATACTTCTAGGTGTAAGTGAACCCCAAATGAATATCCGGTATTACCCATATATCCTAGTAAGGTATCTGTATAAACTTGTTTACCTACATATAATCCGCTAGCATATCTAGATAAGTGTGCATATAAAGCAGAATAGTATTTTCCACTAGTTGTCTTATATTGAACAATTATACATAACGCTCCATAAACATCTTTATAAATAGATGTTATTACGCCATTACCAATTGAATAAATTGGTGTACTTGAACCAGTTGAGCTACTCATATCCAGACCTCTATGGAAACTACCCCAACGATAGTTAACAAAGCTTGTAACATATCCAACTTTTATAGGTCTTGCAAATGTTCCATTAGATGCTGTAACAGCACAGTCTATTCCTATTCTGTCGCTTCTATTCTTACAACCTTGATTTTTATAGTAATTTACTAGTTCTTTCTTAGATTTAACTTGGCTAGCAAGAGATGGACTAGACTCTTGAAGAGCACTTTTATCTCCGCTTAATTTTTGAATCTCACTATCTAATTGTTCCATTCTCTTAGAGTATTCTTCTTGCTTATTAGCTAAATCAACTTTTCTCTTTTCATTAGCATTAATTTTATCATTTAATTCTTTTACTAAATCATCGTTATAAGTAGTAATTTGTTCTACTACAGCAACACGATAGATAAAATCTGTTACCGAATCTGAATCAAATATATATTCTAAATATATATTTTCTCCTCCACTTAATTGTAAGTATTGAAATAACTGTTTTGTTTCTTCTTTTTTATTCTCTATTTCTACGTTAGCATCCGCTATTTCTTGTTGAAGCTTTACTACTTCTTCACCCATCTTAGTTATTTCATCTCTAAGATTTCTAATAGTAGCATTATCATAATCAATCTTATCATCAATATTATTGATCTTTCTATTATGAGCATCCAACTCAGCTTGAGCTTCTGCTAAATCATCTAAAACATCTCCGTAAGTTAAAGCATATATATTTCCAGGTATTAAAAATATAAATAAACCTACTAATATTAATAAATACTTCTTCATTATATTTTTAAATACTTTCTTACTGCTCTATAACTACCAATCATACCAACAACTATTCCAAGTAATAGAACAATTGCAGACACCTGATATACGAATGGTTCGGGTTTAATTAAAGTTACTAAGCTACTATTAAATAACTTACCATCAAAATAATTATAGAAACTGAAATATCCATATATACATATTATTATTGGAATAATACTTCCAAGTATACCTAAGATCATTCCTTCTACTACAAATGGGTTTCTGATAGTAAAGTTACTAGCACCTACTACTCTCATTATATTAATTTCTTCTTTTCTGTTATCAATAGTTAACTTAATAGTATTGTTTATTAAGAATACTGTTACTATTACTAAAGCAATTACTACATAAATAGATGCTTCTTGAATCATCTTAAATGCTGTAATAAGTTTATCTATCATAGAAGCTCCATAATTAACAGAATATACATTTACTATTCTTTCAATTGTACTAGCAGTATCACTTATTTTATTAATATCGTGAACCTTTAATTTGAAAGAATCATATAATGGGTTATCTCCATCATCCCATGTATTCATTATTGCTCCTAGTTCAGAATAACTAGAAGACATTTTTTCTTTTGTGTCTTTTTTAGAGATATACTCAATTGTAGAAGTATCTACGTTTGGAATAGCTTCTATCTTCTTCTCTAATTCTTTAACTTCTTCCTCTGTAGCATCTTTATTTACAAAGACTACTATTGTTACGTCTTTTTTAATTAAATCTGCAAAATTATTAACATTAAAAGTCATAATTCCAGATATTGCAACTATTACTAGAGTAATTGTAATACAAGAAATAGATGCAAGTGATAAAGAAAAATTGCGGAATACACTCTTAAATGAGTCTTTTATACTTTTACCAAATAATCTAAATAGCTTCATCAAAATAACCTGCCTTTTCTTTATTACCTACTATACGGCCATCTTTTAATGCAATTACGTGTTTCTTAAATCTATCTACAATAGTCTTATCATGTGTAGCCATTACAATAGTAGTACCTAATTCTTTATTAATGTTATCAAGTAATTCTACTATTTCTAAACTTCTTTCTGGGTCTAAGTTACCAGTTGGCTCATCGCATAACATAAGTTTTGGCTCATTTACGATAGCTCTTGCTATAGCAACTCTTTGTTGTTCACCACCACTTAATTGATCTGGATAATTTCTAACTTTATTCTTTAAACCTACTAGTTCTAAAGCTTTAAGAGTTTTTCTTTGAACTTCCTTTTTAGGTAAACCAAATATTTCTACAGCAAATGCTACATTTTCATAAACTGTATTATTAGGAAGTAATCTATAATCTTGGAATACTACTCCTACTTTTCTTCTTAATCTATATACTTTATTATTTCTTAATTTAGCAACATTTACTCCACCTACTATTATTTCTCCAGTAGTTGGTTTTTCTTCTCTATAAAGCATCTTAATAATAGTGGATTTACCTGAACCAGATCCACCAATTACAAAGACAAAGTCTCCCTTTTTAATAGATAAATTTATATCATAAACAGCGGTAACGCCATTTTTATATTGCTTAGTAACGTCTCTTAATCTGATAAATTCCATTACTATATCACCTACTTTTCTTTATTCATTATAACATAATATACTATCTTATACCACTAACTTCATAAGCATCATTTATTATAAAGAAAGCATTTTTATCAACTTCCTTAATACCTTCTTTTAATCTAAAATAATCCCTATTAGGAACAGTAGTCATAAGTACATGTTTATTTCTATCTTTAAATCCTCCCTTAACTGGGAATATTGTAATACCGTGATGTAATATATTCATTACGAAATCTTTTATTTCATCTTCTTTATTAGATATTACAAACACTATTTTATTATTACTACTACCAAGTATTAATTTATTCTGTATATAGTTAGCAACATAAGTATATGTAAGTGCATAAAGTACATTAGTAATACCAAATACTAAACCACCTATCATTACTAAAGTAGTACTAATCGTTCTACTTACTGCTGAATAACTTACTTTAAACTTGTTATGAATGATCTTACTTAGAATAGATGTTCCACCACTATTAAGGTCAACTTTATAACACATTGCACCACATATACCAGATAGTATTCCACCAAATATAGCAATTAATAATTTATCATCGATACCAAGAACTATATTCTTAGTAAACATATATGTTAAATCTACTAAAAGAGGGTACACTAAAGAAGAAATAATTGCACTTATTCCTTCACTTAAATCTAAATATTTTAATCCCAATAATATTAATATAAAACTTATAGCATAGTTAATTATAGAGAAACCAATACCTGTTAATGATTCAAGGATTAAACTTAATCCAGATGTTCCTCCAGTTATAAAGTTTACTGGTCTTAAGAATATATTAAATATCAAAGACCAACCAATTAACGCTATAAATAGTATTAAATATCTATAGAATATGTTACCCTTTCCTTTAGTTTTCTTCATAATTATTCCCCACCAAAGGATTCATATGCATCAGTTACTACAAAGAAAGCTTCATCATCTATTTCTTTAATTCCTTCTCTTAATTTAATATATTCAGAAGTAGGAATTACACACATTAATACCTTTTGTTTATCTTTAGTATATCCACCTCTAGCATTAAATAAAGTAACACCATGATGTAGATAATTTACTATATAATCTTTTACTTCATCTTCTTTTTCCGTAATTATATAAAGAGCTTTATTATTACTTATGCCAAGAAGTACTCTATCAGATAATAAACTAACTAAATATAGTACTACTAAAGCATATAGAGTATTAGTGAAACCAAAGAAGAACATACCTACTATTACTATTAATCCATCACTCATTAACATAGCTGTTCCGACACTAGTATGACCATACTTAGCAATAATTTGATTAATAATATCAGTTCCACCACTAGTAAAACCAGCTTTAAATACAAAGCCAGATCCAATTCCACCAATTATACCGGCAAATAATGCTATTAATAAAGTTTGGCTTAAATCTAAATCTAAATTATAATGGCTTAATAATTCAACAAATATAGGGAGTAAGATACTACCAATTAAAGAATTAATTGTAGCTTTCTTACCTAAAGCGAAATAGCTTACTGCTAGTAATACTATATTTCCAATAAATATTACAGTACTTGGTCTTAAAGAGAATACTTTTTCAAGTATTATAGCAATACCAGATACATTACCACAGACAATATTAGTTGGAAGCAAAAAATATTGGAATTCAAAAGCAATTAAGAATATTCCAACTACTAGTTCAAAGTATCTAATTAGTATATTTTTAGCTTCTACTTTTTCTAATATATCTTTATCCACTTTCTTTTTAAATGGCCACATATTATACACCCCTTAAAAATGAATCAATAAATCCATCGATTTCTCCATCTAAGACGCTATCAACATCAGTTTCTTCATAACCTGTACGAAGATCTTTAATCATAGTATATGGTTGCATTACATAACTTCTTATTTGGGAACCAAATTCAATATTTAATTGTTCACCTTTTATTTCATTCTTTTCTTTATTTAATTTTTCTTGTTCTAATATATATAACTTATTCTTTAATAAGTTTAAAGCTTCTTCTTTATTTTGAATTTGACTTCTTTCATTTTGACAAGTTACTACTATTTTAGTAGGTAAATGAGTAATTCTTACAGCAGAATCAGTTGTATTTACTCCTTGTCCTCCATGTCCACTTGCGTGGAATACATCTATTTTTAAATCTTTTTCATCTATTTCTACATCAGGATTATCAATTAATGGAGTAACCATAATAGAAGCAAATGATGTATGACGTTTATGATTAGCATCAAAAGGGCTAAGTCTTACTAGCCTATGAACTCCAACTTCTCCTTTTAAGTATCCATATATATAGTCTCCACTTACTTCTAAAGAAACTGATTTAATACCAGTTACATCTCCTTCAATATATGAAAGTACTTTATACTTATAATCATTCTTATCAAAGTATCTAGTATACATTCTATATAACATGTTAGCCCAGTCACAAGCTTCTGTTCCACCGGCTCCAGAATGTATTTCAAAGATAATATCATTATCATCATATTTACCATTTAATAGAGATAATTTTTCTAATTCATTATAACTATCTTCTATAGATGGAAGTGATTCATTTATCATCGATAATGAATCCTCTAATTCTAATAATTCTAAATAAGTATCTATCTCTTTAAGTTTTGATTCTATAGAATTAACCTCATTATTTAAATGATTTAATTCTTTAGTTATTTTCATATCAGGATTAGTCCAAAAATTATTATCTTGGACTATTATATTTAACTCATCAATTCTATTTTTCTTAGAATCTAAGTCAAAGTACCCTCCATAATGAAGAGTATTTTTCTTTATATTCGTTAAGTATATTATTTAGTTCTTCTTTAGTCATAATATCACGTCCTAATATATATTAATTATAACATTATATAAACAATAAAAAAATAAGCCAAAAGGCTTATTTTACATTATTATTTATTCGATGAACCAATTCTTTACACTTAACTTTATACTTATGAATTGATTCGTCCTTTTGAACAACATTATCATATGGTTTATCGAAACTTACTCCAAAACAATAAGAAGCATCATTTCTGAACTTATCTGCTTTAGAATCAAATCCTAAATCTCTTAACTTACTATCAATCATAAAAGCTAATCTTTCTCTTAGTTTAACATCTATATTATGAGTAATCATAATATCATCTAATTCATAAAGATAATATCTGTCACGATATTCATTAAGATTAGAATAAACATGTCTTAAACTCATATTAGTTCTATCATATAAGCATCTATTCCTTTTATTATCATAGATATTATAGAATTTACCTGCTTCATCATAGTAAATAGTTAGAATACTTTTAGTTTCGAAGTCATATATATCAACAGTATCTTGTCTAGGAGACTTAGTATCTATATCTAGTGTGTTATGAAGATCATAGTTTATATTCTTTCTATAATAGCAAGAGAAAAATCTATATAAATTAGCTGGTATCTTTTTAAGATCTTTTAGCATAGATTCATCATCACCTAAACGAACATAGTAATCAGTTACTTTATCTACAATTTCCTGTAATTCATAAGTAGTATAACCCTCATATCCATCAGATACTTTATTGCCATACCATAATAAGAAATCATAATTTGTATTAATATTATAGTTACTTTTTTCCATAAGTCCCTCCATGGAAATTTATTATAAATCAAAATAAGAAAAAATAAAAGAGAGTTATTAAATTAATAACTCTACTTCCTCAAATTTATTAATTATATCTTTAGCAGCTTTCTTACCTGCTTCCATAGCAAGAATTACTGTTGCAGCACCAGATACAGCGTCTCCTCCAGCATAAATATTCTCTATACTGGTTTCTGTTCCATTAACATATATTAATCCATGATCAGTTAAAGATATCTCAGAATCTTTAATAGCTTCATGATTTGGTCCTGTTCCAAGAGCCATTACAACCATATCACATGGTACTTTAAAGTTACTTCCTTCAATTTCTTTTATACCACGACGTCCATCTTCTCCAGGTTCCGTAAGTTCCATTTTAATGCATTCCATTCCAAGTACATTATTATTTTCATCTTTAATAATACTTACTGGATTATTTAATAAATCGAATACAACTCCCTCTTCTTTAGCATGTTCAATTTCAACTTTTCTAGCAGGAAGCTCTTCTTCTCCTCTACGATACATAATATGAGCTTCGATACCAAGTCTTTTTAAAGAACGAACAGCATCCATTGCTACGTTTCCTCCACCTATTACATAAGCTATATTAGCTTTCTTAATTGGTGTCTTGGCTTTATCTTTGAATGCTCCCATTAAATTTATACGCGTTAAAATCTCGTTAGCAGAAAATACTCCACAAGCATCTTCTCCAGGGATATTCATCCATTTAGGTAGTCCTGCTCCAGTTCCAATAAATACAGCATCATATCCATTCTTAAGATCATTAAGAGTTAATGCATTTCCAATTGGAACGTTAGTTAGTATCTTAACTCCTAAATTTTCTAGACTCTCAATTTGTTTTTTAACAATATCTTTAGGTAATCTAAACTCTGGAATACCATAAGTTAATACTCCACCTGCTTTATGTAGAGTTTCATATATAGTTACTTCAAATCCAGCTTTAGCAAGGTCTCCTGCACAAGTAAGTCCAGATGGACCACTTCCTACAACAGCAACTTTTTTACCGTTTTTTGGTTTAACTGAACCACTACTAAAGTTATTTAATAAAGCTTGGTCAGCAACATATCTTTCTAATGAACCAATAGCAACTGGTTCACCTTTAAGACCTCTAACACACATACCTTCACATTGAGTTTCCTGTGGACATACTCTTCCACATACAGCACATAAGTTAGAAGAACTAGATAATATCTTATAAGCTTCTTCTAAATTATCTTCTTTAATTGCTTTAATAAAAGCCGGAATCATTATATTAACAGGGCATCCTTTAACACATCTTGGATTAACACATTGTAAACATCTATTAGCCTCTCTTAAAGCTTCCTCTTTAGTAAAACCTAGTTCAACCTCTTTAAAATTAGTTACTCTTTCACTAGGAGATTGAACCCTCATTTTTGTTCTTTCATCATTATTCATGTTAACCTCCTAAAGAATACCTAATCTTTCTTTCATTTCTTTTAATTTCTGCTCTTCTTCTGGTTTATATACTTTCATTCTTGAAAGAGCTAAATCAAAGTTAACTTTATGGCCATCAAATTCTGGTCCATCTACACAAGCAAACATTGCTTTTCCATCTACTTCTACACGACATGCACCACACATACCAGTGCCATCAACCATTAATGGGTTCATAGAAACAATTGTCTTCATATTTACTTTTCTGGTAACATCACAGACATTTTTCATCATAATTACTGGTCCTATTGAAACACATACATCATAGTTATTAAGTAATCCTTCTAAAACAGTTGTTACAAATCCTTTTACTCCAAATGAGCCATCATCGGTTGCATAGATTACTCTATTAGCAACAGCTTCAATTTTATCTCTAATTAATAATAAATCAACATTACGAGCTCCATATATAACATCTACAGAAAAACCTAAATCGTGTAAGTATTTTACTTGTGGATATACTGGAGCTATTCCAACACCTCCAGCAACATATACTATTCTTTTTCCTCTAAAGTCTTCAGGATGAGCACATATCTCATTTGGTTTACCAAGTGGTCCTTGTACGGCAAATAGTTCATCATGAATAGTAGATAATTCTAAGGTACTACCACCAATAACTTGATATATTAAAGATAGAATTCCTTTTTCTCTATCATAATCATATATAGTAAGAGGTATTCTTTCTCCATCTTCCTTACCCATTACAATTACAAACTGTCCTGGTAAGCACTTCTTTACTACTAATGGAGCTTCTACTTCCATTAAATATGAGTCATTATTTAGTTTTTCATTTTTTATTATTTTATACATATATAGGCCTCCTATTCTATATAATTTTATCATATATTAAATAAAATATATTAATATTTTTGACATATTCTTATATCCTGTTATAATAAAAACTGCTTTTATTAAAGGAGTCGATATAATGAATAAAAGCGAATTTAGAAAGAAATTACCTACTATAGAAGAAAAGATATATGTCCAAGTACCTAATAAAGATTTTATATTTGATTATAGAAGAAATAATACCGTTAACTGTTTTAAATTATTAAATAAAACTAATCTAAATGGTAAAGCTATATATACTTTTATAAAAGATACTGATCTATATGACAATTCTGTTGTTTTATCAGGATTATATGAAATGATTCAAAGAGGATATCCAGAGTTTTATAAGTATCGTATGGAGGTAGTTAATTTTAGTGACATTTCTACTAGTATAGATACTGGTTCTAATAATACAGATTTTGTACCTATTAGTAATCTAAAGATGCCATACAAATCTTTATGCGAAGTATCTTATGTTATATGTGATTCCAAAGAGAGATTTGAAGAAGCTTTAATATCATCAAGATTTGATATTATGACCGTAGAAGATGATTACCATAATAATAGAGATGTTCTTGAATATAGAAGAGCTTATCCAACCAAACCATCTTATTTAATAAATCAATCTTCTGATGTTATAGCGTTCTTATTAGGTACTAAAGAATTTATTCCAGCTAAATATACAGATAAACAATTAACAAAAAGAAAGAGCAAGTATTAACTTGCTCTTTTAATATAATCCCCATTCAGCTAATTTCTCAAATCCACCAATTTTATTAATATATTCTCTTGCTATTTCTACTATTTCCTTATATGGTTTATCATCTACTAATTCATCTCCTATAGCACAGCTAAGTTCAATTACTTTACCAGTCTCCTGTGCTTTTAAGAAAGCATATATATTAATAGAAACATCTGCTTTAGATAGATCTTTTCCATGAAGCCCACCGCCTGTTACAGATAACGCCATATCACTTCCTAGTTTTCTATTAGTAGCGCCCGTATCTACATTAGTTCCACCAGTCCAATAACCTAATGGATTAATAATAGCATTAGGATAATCTTTTCTAAGTAAAGATTCTTCTACATTGCTTTGACATATTACTAGCTTATCTTTATCTAATATATATTTTCCATCATAAGGATATTTACTATATATATCATGTGCTATTTTAGATAATTTTTTATCTTCTTCTCTTAGTGGTACTCCTTTAAATATACCATTATCTCCACATTTAATAGAACCTTCTTGGTTATTAGATAAATTTATATCTTGTTTAACAGATACTAGATCTAATTCTATATTACCAGCTATTTTTTTAATAATTTTATCCACATCTTTGTGGATAAAATTTATATTACTTTCTATAATTACATGACATATACCATGTCCTATTAATACTTCTACGGCTACCTTTGGATCTTTTTCTTTTGCATAAGCTAAATCAACTATAGCGCCTGCTACTCTATCAGCTATTTTATCGGGATGACTTGGATTTACTTTTTCTATCATTTTTTTCTTCCTTTCTATATGTTTTATATTTGTAATCTCCTCTTACGTTTTTAATTGCTTGATAACATAATGCTTTCTGCCAGTTATAATGGAGTCTATCAATTTTGTTATCTAACTCTTCAAAACTCATGTTAATAATATTATCCGTATTTACTCCTTTCTAACATCCCATAAAAATAGACTCAAGATAACCTTGAGTCTTTATAAGTTATCTTATCGATCTAGCATTACCACCTAACTTAATAGGTTGGTGAGGTTTCAAAGGGCTAGTCCCTCCACCTCTCTTTATAAGATGTCTCCATTATTATATTATTATTGTTACTTGGTTTCAAGTATTAAATGTCTTCTCTAAATAAAGGCATTGACATACATCTAGGTCCACCTCTACCTCTTCCAAGTTCTGAACCACGTATTTCAATTACTCTTATACCTGCTTTTCTTAGTTCGTTATTTGTTTCTACATTTATATCATAAACAATAACAACTCCAGGAGATAAACATAATGTATTTGCACCATCATTCCATTGCTCTCTTGATGATGCAACTTTGTCTCCACCAGCACATGGTATTAAAGTAACATCGTGTCCTAGATACCTATCTAGTACTTCTTTTAAAGAGCCTTGTACTTCTAATACTTCTATTTCATTATTATTCTTCTTTATCTCAAATACTTGTAATACATCTAAGATAGCTGGATGATATACAAAAGTATATTTATCCACTTGAGTAAATACTGTATCTAAATGCATGTATGATCTTATTCTAGGTATCTCAAATGCAAGTATAGTCTTGATATTTGTATTATTATCAATCATAAGATTTTTAGCAAGTTCATCTACGGCAGATGGTTCTGTTCTTTCAGATACTCCAATTATTAATAAATTTTCTGATATATTTAGAACATCTCCACCTTCAATACTCCATTTATTATTTCTTCCGTAGTACTGAGGAATATCTTTATAATCTTTATGATATTTAAATATATATTCCCCATAGATATTTTCTCTATTTCTTACATCTGTATGCATATGGTTAATAACTACACCATTTCCTACTGGAGCAACATTATCTCTAGCAAAATATAAGTTAGGCATTGGACTGATGATTATATCTTCTCTATCTTCTAAGTAATCAATTAGATTAACTTTCTTTTCATAATTAGGATCTATTTCACCAATTCTTATACCTTCCATAGTTTTAAGAACTAATTTCTTAGGGTCTTCTATATTACTTAAATATTTGTATGCTAAGTCTTTATACTTCTTAGTACCAATATTAGCCTCTTCTATATATTGTTTAATAAACTTCTCTCTAATATTAGGATTAGTTTTAATAACTTCAGACATTAAGTCTTCTAAATATACTACTTCTACTTTGTTTTCTTTTAATACTCTGGCAAATTCATCATGTTCTATTCCAGCTTCTTTTAAGAAAGGAATATCATCAAATAATAACTCTTTCATATTATTAGGAGTTAAATTTAATAATTCTCTACCAGGTCTATGTAATAATACTTTCTTTAATTTACCTATTTCACTAGTAATATTTATATTGCCCATTTTTATATCTCCTTATTCTCATACTCATTATAACATAATTATTGTATAATATAGGTATGAAAAAGAAAAAGAAGAGAAAGAAAAATAGAAAAAGACAATTAAGATTACAATTTATAAAGCTAGTAATATTACTAACTCTAATCTTTGTATGTGGATTTTTAGTATGTACTATAGATTTTGATATCAATAGTTTTGTTAAAGAACAAGATAAGCATCCTACTACAAAGTTATCTTTAGTAATGGTGGGTGATGGTCTAATTCATAGCGCCTTATATGCTGATGCATATGAAAATGGTACATATAACTTCTATAAAAAGATTGAGTTAATAAAACCTATTATTAAAGAGTATGATTTAGCATATTATAATCAAGAATCAATACTAGGAGGAACCTCTCTTGGACTTTCTACTTATCCTAGATTTAATTCTCCACAAGAATTTGGAGATGCCATGCTAGATGCTGGATTTAATATAGTAAGTCTTGCCAATAATCATACTTTAGATAGAGGTAATAATGCTATTATAAAGTCTCGTGAATACTGGAACTCTAAAGAAGGAATAATGGTAAATGGAAGTGCTACCAGTTTAGAAGAAAAGAATAGCATTCAAATAATGGAAAAGAATGGCATAAAATATACGATGTTATCTTATACCGTTTATACAAATGGTATTAGAGCTTGGAATGATTACTGTGTTAATCTTTATGACAAAGATAAAGTACATGAAGATATTCAAAAAGTAAGAGACCAAGTAGATGTACTAATGGTCGCTATCCATTGGGGAGAAGAATATAATACAGGTGTTACTAATAGTCAAAAAGAAATTGCTAACTACTTAGCGGAGGAAGGTGTAGACTTAGTAATTGGATGTCACCCACATGTAGTGGAACCTGCTCAGTATATTGGAAATACATTTGTAATATATTCACTAGGTAACTTTATATCTGCTCAAAGGACTGATGAACAATTGTCTGGCTTAATGATGAGTGTTGAGATAGAAAAGAAATATAATGAAGCATTAGAAAAGTATGAAACAAGAGTAATTAATCCAGAAGCACAGTTTACTTATACATATAGAGTTAATAGTTCTAATTATAAAGTTTATCCTTATGCAGAGTTAAATAGTAATATCTTTCCTAATTACCAATCCATGTATGATAAACTAAGTAAAAGAATTACTAGCATGGATAGTAGTATTAAAGTAAAGCCATTAAAATAAAAAAGATCTAGTAAATAGATCTTTTTATTTATTAATTAATACCATTTTAGTAATTTTAGGTACATATCTTTCAGCTGTCTCAAATACAACTATATCTGGTTTATAATCCTCTAGTAAAGACTCTTTATAATCATTTCTATGAACAAATATAGTTTTTGAATATAGCTTACTTATATACTTTTGTGGGATTTCTCTAAAGGAATCACCTACAAATAATAGTGTGGATTTGTATAGAGGTTTAGTTACTTCGCATTCATTTAGTCTTCCTTTTTCCTTACAGGTTGGATTAACATTATCATAATAGTTCTTAACCACAGGTTCTACGTTTTCAACATCTATAAGATTCATTGTTTTTAAGTCACCACCATATGGTTCAAATGTAACCTCAATTTCTTTATGTTTATAATTTTTATTTATTCTTTTAAGCAATTCTTCAGTGCTTAAATATGCTCCATACATATTCCAATGAGTATCATATTTTGAATAAGTATCATAAGATTCCCTACCTTTTAATAACACCTCTTTTGGATAAATAATATTTAAATCCGTATTCTCTTTTAAATAATTAATTAAATCTTCCACTCTTGTATAATCTCTATCAGTATGACTTATTATACCTTCAAGTTTATCACTATAAATGGTTCCCTTATTTGGAACCACAAAAAAATAAAATTTAATTCCTTTTTTCTTAAGTTCCTCTTCTTCAAATAACAAATGTTCTTTAATATTATCTTTTTCTTTATCAGAGAATAAATCTACTTTTCTATAATCAGAAATAGGATCTCCATCTCCATTTACTATTCCATTATAGAATAGCCAATCATCTTTCCCGATTATTACTCTAGGAGTGGATCCAGTATTAAATACTTCTTTATAAAACTTAGCCCTAATTTTTCGAATTTCATTTTTAAATGCTAAATGATCATTATAATAATTCTCATAATCTTTTGGATAATTTATAATACTATTTACTTCAAAAGCTGGTTTATTATAAATACTTCTTTGTTCATAATTATTATTATCCATTTTATCTTTGACAAACCAATAAATAATTGTTGGGCCAATCAAAAATAATAAGAATACTATTATTATTAATTTATCTTTTCTCATAATAACTCCTAAAACCTAAAATAAATAAATGGATTATAGGTACTAGATATAAGTTCAGCAATAGAAATAAATAGAATTAGAGCAATTATAAATACTTCTATATAAGTACTATAAACTTTTTTTATCTTTTCCTCTTTATCAATTTTATTAAATAAAACATGGGCTGGTCCACACAACAGTATTGAAAGAATAATAACAATTATTACTTTCATATTTATAAACGTAGGAAGTAAAACATATACGTTTTTAAAATCAAAACTGAATAATAGTTTTATAATGCTTAAACCATGTTTTAGTCCATCTGCTCTAAATAGTACCCAACCAACAATTACTATCAACATTACATATATATGATTTATCACTTTTAGCTTATTATTATCTAATAACTTTTTTAAGAATAGCTTTTCTATTACAAGAATTGAGCCATAGAAGAAGCCGCCCCATACTATAAAGTTCCAACTTGCACCATGCCATAATCCGGTAGCAAAGAAAACAATAAATAAATTTATATATGTTCGTAGTTTCCCTTTTCTATTACCACCTAGTGGAATGTATAAGTATTCTTTAAACCAAGATGATAATGATATATGCCATCTTCTCCAAAACTCAGTTATAGATTGTGATATATATGGATAATCAAAGTTCTCTGGAAAATGAAATCCAAACATTCTTCCTAATCCAATAGCCATATCACTATAACCAGAAAAGTCATAATATATTTGTAATGTATACGCTATAGCGGCTAGCCAAGCAACTGGTGTGTTTAAAGCATTAACATTATTGGAATATATTGTATCTACTACGTAAGCTAAAGTATTTGAAAAAATAACCTTTTTACCTAAGCCATAAGTAAATCTTCTAACTCCATCAGCAAAATTCTCTACACTTTCAGTTCTATTATTTATCTCTTCTTCAATATTTTTATATCTAACTATTGGGCCTGCTATTAATTGAGGAAAGAAAGATATATAAAGAGCTAGATTTAAAATGTTCTTTTGGACTTTAATTTCATTACGATAAAGATCAATTATATAAGATAGTATTTGGAAAGTATAAAAAGATATACCTATTGGTAACGCAATATTCCTAATACTTAATAATTGATGATTAAATATATTATTTATATTATTAACAAAGAAATTATAATACTTAAAATATCCTAATAATAGTAGGTTAAACAATATATCAAGAATCAAAAAAAGCTTACTTTTTTTTCGATATTTATCTATCAGTAATCCAAAAATATAATTAACTACAATAGAAATAAGCATAAGAATTATATACTTTGGCTCACCCCAAGCATAGAATACTAAACTCGCTATTAACAAAATTATATTCTTAACTTTCTTGTTGCTTATAAAATAAGTAATTAATACAATTGGTAAGAACAACCATAAAAAAAGCATTGAACTAAAAACCATAACAAACTCCTATATTGAGCGTACCTTAAACCATATATAAAGTCAATAAATTGGGCACTTTTTAACTTTTGTTAGTATTATTATCTAAATGAAAATTATTCTGTTATAATTATACTGAGGTATATATGATAACAAACTTAGTACTTTTATATTTGATCATATTATATTTATCTATTCCAGGATTCTTAAGACTTGCTGGATATAAGTTTTACTATGGGTTAATCCCTATAGTAAATTTATATTTCTTTTTTAAAGTATTAAAGATTAATCCTATATTTTTAATAATATATTCTTTATTAATAATCTTTATACCTTATAGAGATTTCTTAGTAACTACTTTATTTGTATTTTTACCTTTTATTATAATGGATGCTTTTGAAGAAAAACTTATATATTCATTTCTATCATTATTAGTACCATTTTTCTTCTATCCATTTATAGCATACCATCATGGAAGGTATTATTATTAAGGTGAGAGCATGAGATTTTTTAAGAAACATATATTATTAACAATACTACTAATTGGTCTTTCATTCTATATATATTTTTACTATACCAAGATTAATAATTATGATAAGAATACTCATACAAGTGATATTCACTTCATAAGTGAATTATATAGAAGTTCAGATCATATATATAATAACTTCTTAGGTGATAATGAAAAGAAAATGTATGACCATATTATTAAGATATCTAAAAGATATGCCTTGTCAGATAAAATTAATTATAGAGATTATGGATGTAAAAGTCCTTCTGAACTAGGAAATATTATAAGTTCAGCAGTTAAAGCGATATGGGTAGATCACCCAGAATTACTAAATTTTGCTGGGTATTGGTACTCATACAATAGTGATGAATTTATTCTTAGACTACAATATGCCTATTATTTACCAGTAAATGACATTATTGGAACTCTTAGAGCAGAGAATATAATATCAGAGATAAAAGAAGCCACTAAAGATATGACAGATAAAGAAAAAGTCATATATGTATATGACTGGATGGGTAAACATAATTACTATGATTCAACTTTCATGCATGACTCCAAGAATCAATCTATATATAATGTGTTTGTAAGAGGTAATGCTGTATGTGCAGGGTTTGCTAAAGCAAGTCATTTAATCTTCTCACAAATAGGAATTGAATCATATGAAGTTTTAGGTTATTCGACAGGATATCATATGTGGAATATTGTTAAATGTGATGGAGAATATTATTATTATGACTCAACGGTTTCCGTATCTGCGGATGAGGATCAAAGTTGGCATTATAAAGGATTAGATCAAGAATATTTAAGAAGCTTTTCAATAGAAAATCCTTCTTGGTATCCTGAAGTTAAAAAAGATATACAATTTGATATTAATAAATAAAACCAGCTTATGCTGGTTTTTTTAGTTCATTTACTAATTCATTTTTATTAATAGTAATCTTTTCATTAGTTTTAGTATCTTCTATTTCAATAGTATTTCCATCAAATCTATTACCTAGTACTATCATTTTAGGAGTTCCTAATACATAAACATCATTAATTTTATTACCAATTGATAAGTCTTCTCTATCATCTAAGATAGCATTAACATTATTATCTAATAATTCTTTATAAAGATTATTAGCTACTTCTTTATGTTCTTCGCTATAAATAATCTGTACTTTATATGGTGCCATCTCATAAGGAAGGCTAAATCCCTTAATAGTATCACCATTTTTAATAACATTATTTTCAATAATACAAGCTATTATTCTTCCAAGACCGATACCATAACAACCCATATAATATGGTTTTTGGTTATTATTTTCATCTATATAGTATAGTCCCATACTTTCTGAGTATTTAGTACCTAGTTGGAAGTTATTACCTAGTTCGACAGTACTATATTCTTTTAGATCATTAATGTCTGTTACACCTAGTTGCTTTAAATATTCATCTCTATTTTCATAACCTAAAACTTCTTCATTTATACCAATATCATTTTTTTCATCATATAAAGTCTTGTCTTCGCCTAGATCAGTAATAGCTTGGAATTCTTCAGCTACTTTACCACCTATTACTCCACTATCACTTACAGTAGGTATTATCTTTATACCTAGTCTATTAAATATTCTTAAATAGACTTCATGCATTAATTTATAAGATTTCTTCATATCTTCTTCATTCTTATCAAATGAATATGCATCCATCATTACAAATGTTCTTGGTCTAAATAAATAACCTCTTGTTCTTATTTCTTTTCTAAATTTTTCCCCGATTTGATAATAAGTCGCTGGTAAATTTTTATAGGATGATAACCTATTAGCTCCAAATAATGTAGCACATTCTTCAGCTGTAGGAGCAAGTCCATATTCACCTAGATTATTCTTAATAGTAAACATGATATCTCCATCTTTAGTATAAGTATCCCATCTATTAGATTGATCCCATATTTTTCTTGGTTGAAGTTTAGGGAATTCGACTTGAATGCATCCAGCTTTATCTAACTCATCAATAATAACATCTTCTACTTTTCTTTCAAGTTTAGTCCAAAGATTACCATAACCATATATACCACTTTCAAATTGGTATAATTCTCCAAGTTTCATTAATATATCTTGGCCTGAGTAATCTGTATCGACATCCTTAAAATTAATCTTTTTAATATTTAATTCAGTTAATTTCATAGTTCACCTACTTATTGATTTTCTTTTCCCAATACTTTCTAACTAATTTTATAGATAATGTAGATAAAGTAAAACCTATAACCGGTACTAAGGAACTTAAGAAGATATTATTGTATTCCCTTACTAAATATGAATATAGTAATACTAATAAGTAAGTAAGAATAATAATACATATTCTTCTAGTCCAACTAGTTTCCCATTTTTTATCTAGTTCAACATGTTTATTTCTTTCTTTAATTTGTTCTATTTCCTTTTCTAAATCCATGTTAATCCCTCACTTAACATCAATTATAGCATATTCTTACAATAAAAAATCAGGATAAAACCTGATTTTTTTATTATATTAACTTAGCAATATCTTCTTCCATATCTTCTGGCTTGAAGGTTGGTGAATATCTTTCTACCACTTTACCTGTTTTATCTACTAAAAACTTAGTAAAATTCCATTTAATATCTCCTGGCTTTTTAGTTGATGTGCTAATCTTTTCTACAGCTTTCATAGCCATTTTGTTCTTAATTTCAGAAATCTTATCATCCTTTATTTGCTCTTTTAGATAAGTATATAAAGGCAATTCATTTTCTCCATTAACATCAACTTTAGAGCATTGATCAAAAGTTGTATTATATTTTAATGCACAAAATTCATGGATTTCATCATCATTTCCAGGTGCTTGGTTTCCAAACTGATTACATGGGAAATCAAGTATTTCTAACCCCTTATCATGATACTTCTTATAAAGTTTTTCTAATCCTTCATATTGTGGAGTAAATCCACATCCTGTTGCCGTATTTACAATTATTAATACCTTATCTTTATATAAGTCTAAACTTACTGTTTCTCCATTTCTACTTTTAAAATCATACTCGTAAATAGCCATATATATATCTCCTAATACCTATTTCGTTTTCTTTAAATTATGATATTCTTCTAAAGTAATATCTCTTTCCTTCATTTTGAAAGCCAAGTCTTTACCAACATAACGGAAATGCCATGGTTCATAATTAAATCCTGTTATATCTTCTTTTCCTTTAGGATATCTTAGAATAAAACCATACTTATATGCATTTTCATGTAACCAAATCATTTCGGGATCTGTATCAAACTGATCATCTATCGTTTCTCCATTACGACGATAGATTACGTCGAAAGCTAAACCCGTTTGATGCTCGCTACTACCTGGAAGCGCAACATACTGAGTTGCATATTCTAGTCCTCTTTCAGTAACATAACTGTTGTAAACCTTTTCTTGATATTCATATGAACGATACGAAGAATCGACAAATATTTCATATCCTTCTTTTAAAGCGTCTTTTTGCATTTCTTTAAAGCTTTTATATACTTCATAATCTAAACGATTAACATATGTAGTATCTATTTTAGTACCTGTTGGTTCATTGATATCTACTAATCCTTCAGGAACATAATCTTTTTCTAGAAGATGTTCTTTATTAACTAGTATTTCATAATCAATATCCTTGTTAATATCGTTCATTATGAATCACTCCTTTACTATATATCAAAGTAATATACATTTTCTGGTAATTGTAATTTTTCAAATATTCTTTGTTTAATAAGTTTTCCACCAATATGTTCATAAAATCCATTAGTTGGATTACCTACTAAACATCCTATAAGCATTATATCATAACCTATGCTTTTTAACTCTTCTACACCAGCTTTTACCATTTCTTTGCCAAAACCACTACCCTTATATCCATTTATTATATAAAGTGCATGTATTTCTCCACACTTATCATATTCAGTTTCATCTGAAGATCCAACATTCATATAACCAACAATTTTATTATCTACTTCTAATACAAATTGATGATTATTATTTTCATCAAATCTATTAATAGATTTATTAGTTCTTTCTTCTTCAGTAAGATACATATTGTCTAGTATTTCATCTGGAACTATTCCTTTATATGTTTCATTCCAAGCAACTGTAATAACATGGGTTACATCCTTACAATCATTTACAGTCATTTTTCTAATAACATGTTTCAAATTATCCACTCCTATTTATTTATCCAATATCTACGTGTAAGAAATCTTTCACCTGCATCTTCATTTTCTACTTTATTTTCGAGTATTCCACCATTAGCTTCAATTATCTTATATGAACCAATATTATCATCATCACATGTTACTAGGATTTTATCTTCCTCAATTAGATCCTTATACTGTTCTATAGCTAACTTTAGTATTTCTTTTCCATAACCCATTCTCCAATATTTAGGGTTTACTCCATAACCTATATGACCACCATATCTTAGTAAATTATCGGTTAATCTTATTCTTATATGAACAATCCCAATTAATTTGTCATCATCCACAGCAAAATAATCATATGATGGTACATAATGTGATGGTAATTTTGATTGATCTCTATTATCCATAAATGTTTGAATAATGTCCTTCTCATCTGGATTCATAAACATCATATCGTGCTTTTTAATGTTACCACACTCTATTTGTTTTAATGATTCTACATAGGCTTCTTTATATTGATCTAAATATTTTCTATCAGCGTCTATTAGTTTCAACATACATTTTTCCCTTTCTAACTATTTTGATCTACCTTTAGATATGCAAGGTTCATAAATATCTTTGTATTTTTCTAATGCTGAATTTACATCAATATTATAGTCTACAATTGTCTTTTTATCACCTTCATGGTAGTATTCATTAACTCTTACTCCACCTAATGCTTCCATAGTTTTCCAAGAAGCTGGATTATTAAGATGAGCATCCATAAAAACTTTTTCAATACCATATTCATCGCATACCTTTAAACCTAAATAAAGATTAATCTTGTTATAGCCCTTTCCTCTTTCAGTTGGACGAATACTATAACCAATATGTCCTCCATACTTACTTAAGGATTCATTTAAAGTTAATCTAATATTAATCATTCCAACGATTCTTTCATCACTTTCTCTAACTAAAAAGTATGTTCTAGCTGGAACTCTTTCCTCAGTAGGCTCTGCGATGTAGTCTTGTTCTAGTTTTTTTAACCAGCCTTCATAACTATTAATATATCTATTTAATCCACCAGTTCCATTAATATTAGAATTGTATTGATAATGTTCTTTAATATAATCAATGGCATCATCTTTTCTTTCCAAAGATGGTACTTCTAAATAAAACTTCTCCATTATTATTACTCCATTCTATATTAATTTTATAATTATTCTATTTTTATGTGCAATAAAAAAGCACAAAAACCAATAAGTTATTGTGCTTAATATCTAATTGAATTGTCCTCTCTTTTGCTTTACTAAAATAGGTCCCTTCTTCTTTGCCCTTTTATATGGACTTGCTACTCCATAACCAGAGCTTCTATCATATCCATATTTATCCTCAAAGTCATATAAATATGCCATATCAGTACTATATCTAATCATTCCTCTGTCCTTCATATGATCGAATAGTTCTGGGTCTATGCTATATTGTGATATCAATTGAGAATCTGTATATAACTTAGCAGCTGGGGCATTATATACATGAACCCATCCAGTAGTTTCAAACATTACTGGTCTAGGTTTTAGTAACATCCTTTTAATATTATAAACTTCCAAATCAGGACAATCTATTGTATTATCATTAAACACAATAAACTCAAAAACTTCTCCATCAAACGTGGTAGCATAAAACTTACCAAGTTCATGTCTTTCCATATAAAATTCACTTCCTTTCCTTTTCGTGATTGACCGTTTAAAAATAGAAAAAAAGCACGGTAAATCACTAGATTAGTGACTCCGTACTTTTTTAAAGTTCGTGTAGGCAAAGCCCGAGATAGCTAAATATAAATCTTATATCTCCTCACTGGTTACTAATTATACACGAAATTGATTATTTGTCAAATTTTTCAAAAATACCTATATTGATTTTGACCCTTTCTTATCATCTAATGATAGCGATACATATTCCTCTTTAATAGGTATAGGCATTTCTGAATTATCTCGTAGATATTGTAAAAACTCATAATTTATTAAGTTGTTTTCTTTCATAAACTCAATATCTTCTTGGTCTTTTTCCCTATTAGATGCACTCTTTTGAATAAAAACATATTCAGGACATTCTACCTTTATCTTATATCCATCAATATCAATTTCCCTAGATGTATTCTCATCAAATATTCCAGGAAACATAATTGTTTGAGCATCAAGCGAATTAGTAATTAGGTTTTCTTTAAAATTTCTTACTATTCTACCAGTATTATCAAGATCTTTTTGATGTGTAAATATTGATACTGGTACACCATTTACTACCATTTCTAAACCATAGTCTATGTCAGAATAGTCTTTTGAATCTACAACGATTTCAAATACACTAGGGTCTTGGTAGTTATTAATAATACTTCTAATACTCTCCATGTCATCAATATTTGCATATAAATCCACATCACCGATAACTCTTTTAGGAGGTTTCCCAGCAAGAAGGTATGGAACTGTTCCACCATAAATAGTAATCAATGAACCCAGTTCTGACTGTGCAATTGTTGATATAGCCTTTTTTACATTTTCAAAATTAGAGGATTCTCCATTCTTAATTTTTTCATTTTCAAGTCTAACTTGGTTATTATTTTTAGAACTGTTGAATAGATTATCTATTCTCTGTTCTGCTTCCTCAAGCGTTTTTGATGAATTTAATACTCCATTAAATACTCTTTCTATATCTTCTTGAGAAACAATAATTCCAAGGGTAGAAAGTTCTATAACTTTACCTAATAGATATTTACGTAATTCTTCTTCCATAATTAACCATCCCTATTATTCATTATAGCATAAATTTTAGATGTTAATTTAATGAACAAAAAAAAGACCTTTATAGGTCTATTTTTATTATTTAATATAAAAGATTTTACTTTAACAATTTTTCAAATGCATTAGCATTTAATATTGTATTAGAAATAAATTCTCCTTTATAGAAGTTAGCCCAATTATTTATAATACATGGAGCATTTTTTGCTTTCTCTAATGAGTCTATTTTTATAAAATTTAGTTTAATACCTTTTTCTTTAGCATAATCAGATAATTCCTTTACTTCATATTCCACATAAGGACACTCATTAGAATAATAAATTGTAAAATCTTTGTCTTCTATCTTCATAACTCGAGCATTCTCATTAAATTTTGGTGTTTCCTTTTCGTCAAATTGTAATACCATTAATTCATAATCA
>JAEEGL012039513.1_pt1 | contig 43171 bp, 47 predicted proteins | sample 9134231 | NCBI WGS metagenome assembly JAEEGL01 (sample SAMN16246548, study PRJNA631951) | gut metagenome | biome: gut microbiome; feature: rumen; material: fiber-attached | host: Bos | place: Iran: Karaj | collected 2018-10
AAGTGGGAATTCTTCATCGTCGTCGCTGGCCACGGCCTCATCCAGGAGCGCAAGCTGGGAACCGATGAGGTGATAGAATTCGAGGTTTCCGGCGACAACATCCAGTGTGTGCATATGCTCCCGGGCTACACGCACAATATTATCAACTTAAGCGATACCGAGAATCTGGTTACCGTGATGTACTGTAACGAGGTTTTTGATCCGAACAAGCCGGATACGTTTTTTGAAAAAGTGTAAAGTAGAGTTTTGACTAGATTTGTTATTTTATGTTCAACCTAGACAAATTCATATCAGACAGCGTCACCTTCCGGCCGACGAGTATGTTCGAACCGGACATTAAAGCAAACGCTGACATATTGACTCGGGAGATAAAGGGGAGAAAAGTCTGTGTCATCGGCGGCGCTGGCTCTATTGGGTCCAGTTTCATCAAGGCTGTTCTTCGCTTTGAGCCGAAGAGCGTTGTGGTCGTTGACCTTAATGAAAATGGACTCGCCGAGTTGGTGCGTGACGTTCGTAGTACGAATGGCCTGTATGTTCCTGATGAGTTCCGTTGCTATACGCTGAACTTCGCGGATCCGATTTTTGCGAGAATATTCCGCGAGGAGAAAGGCTTCGATATTGTGGCGAACTTTTCGGCGCATAAGCATGTGCGCAGCGAGAAGGATCGGTATAGTGTGCAGGCGCTCATTGAGAATAACGATATCAAGGCCAAGAAACTGATGGACTTGCTATGCGAGTTCCCGCCCAAACACTTCTTCTGCGTGAGTACCGACAAGGCCGCAAACCCCGTGAACATCATGGGAGCTAGCAAGCGTATCATGGAGGACCTGGTCATGGCATACAACGACAAGTTCAAAGTGACAACTGCCCGCTTTGCCAACGTTGCTTTCAGCAACGGCTCCTTGCCTGACGGCTGGCTGCACCGCTTGCAGAAGAAACAGCCACTCGCCGCACCGAGCGACGTCAAGCGCTATTTCGTGAGCCCCGAGGAGTCCGGGCAGATCTGCATGCTTGCCTGCATTCTTGGCAAGGGCGGGGAGGTGTTCTTCCCGAAATTGGGCGAAGACCAAATGCTCACCTTCAGCGCCATCTGCGACGAGTTCGTAAAGTCTGAAGGCTTTTCCAAGAAAGAATGCGCGAGCGATGCTGCCGCCAAGCAATACGCTTCGGCGATGAGCTATGACAGCGACATATACCCCGTGGTCTATTTCAAGAGTGATACCACCGGCTAGAAGGCTTACGAGGAGTTCTACATTCCTGGCGAGAAGATAAACATGGAACGCTTTCAGGCGTTAGGCGTTGTTGAAGAAACTACCCGCCGCCCTATGTCGGAAGTGAATTCCTTCTTTGATAAGCTCGAGGCTTTGTTTGCATGCGAGAATTTCACCAAAGCGCAGGTAGTTGAAGCTATCAAGGAATTTATACCTAACTTTGAGCATGAGGAAAAAGGGAAGAATCTGGATCAAAAGATGTAAATAAAAACAATAGATATTATGGCATACAAAATTCCCCTCTTTAATCTGAACTTCGACGAGCGCGAAGCTCAGGCGGCGTATGATACTATCAAGTCCGGTTGGATCTCCACCGGTCCGAAGAACGCTGAATTAGAACAGATGTTTATTGACCTCTGGAATGTGAAGTATGCAGTGAGCATGTCGAACTGCACTGATGCCCTCCATGTCTGCTGCATGGTTTGCGGTTTTGGCCCTGGCGATGAGGTGATTTGCCCCTCGCTGACCTTTGCGGCTTCCTGCAACTGTATTCGCTATGTGGGTGCAACACCTGTTTTTGCTGACATTGTTGGTCCCGACCACATCAATATTGATCCCGCTGACATTGAGCGCAAGATTACACCTAAAACCAAGGGTATTGTGGTTGTTCACATGGCTGGTTTCCCTGCCGAGATGGATGAGATTATGGCTATTGCCAAGAAGCATAACCTCAAAGTTGTTGAGGATGCTTGTCACGGGCCGCTCTCTGAGTACAAAGGTCAGAAACTGGGTACCATTGGTGACTGTGCAGCATTCAGCTTCTTCTCCAATAAGAACATCTCTACCGGTGAAGGTGGAATGTTCATCACCAACAATGAGAATATGGAGAAGAAAGCTCGCTTGATTCGTTCTCACGGTATGAGTACTATGAGCTACCAGCGAGCCAGCGGTCACGCTACAGAGTATGACATTACTTGTCTTGGCTATAACTTCCGTATGGATGACATCCGTGCAGCTATTGCTATTGAACAGTTGAAGAAACTCCCTGGTGATTTGGAGACTCGTATTAAGGTGCGTAAGCATTATATTGACCGCTTGAGTAAGATTGAGGGTGTGGTTGTTCCTTTCGCTGACAATACAGAGTTTGTAAGCAACTATATTCTGCCGACAGTCCTTTTGAACTCAACCAAGGAGCGTCGTAACAAGATTCGTGAGTATATCCACGAGGCTGGTGTGCAGACCTCTGTTCACTATCCAGCAGCTCATAAGTTCTCAACATACAAAGAGCTGGGTGCTGTTCTGCCTCAGACAGAGTATGTGACAGATAACGAGATAACCCTCCCGATGTATGCCGCATTGACAGAAGAACAGGTTGACTTCATCTGTGACGTTTACGAAAAAGCAATTAAGGAAATCAAGTAAATGTATCAAGGAAAGAAAGCTGTTCTCATCTTTGGTGTGGGCCCGTTGCAAGAATCCATCATTGGGCGAGCAAAGAAGATGGGACTCTATACGGTGGGCATAGATCCTTGTGCGGATGCAACATGCAAGGATTGTGTTGATGCCTTCGAGATTGTTCCTGGTCAGGACTATGATGGGCATTGTGCTGTTGTGGAGAAATATGGCATAGATGCTATCGTAACTGCTGCAACCGACAAGCCTCTAGTCATGATGGCTCGCATTGCAGAGAAGTATGGATTCCCGTTCTACTCTGTTGAGACTGCTCAGTGGAGCACCGACAAGTTTCAGATGAAACAGCGGTTCATGGACGGTGGCGTACCATGCGCCAAGGGTCGTTTGGTTAAGTCTGTGTGCGAAGTTGAGGACTTTGAGTATCCTGTTATCATCAAGCCAAGGGATAATTCCGGTAGCCGTGGCGTAAAACTTTGCCGTAGTAAAGAGGAACTAGAAGCATCCATGAGCGAAGCCTTTGAGGTCTCCAAACTTGATACTGTTCTCGTTGAGGAGTTCATTGAAGGACCGGAATACAGCATTGAAGGGCTTCATCACGACGGAAAGAGTGAAGTGATTCAGTTCACCGAGAAGAAAACCACAGAGTTTCCTTATAATGTGGAGCTTGGTCACATTCAGCCTGCCAATATCTCTTATGATATCAAGCAACAGATTCGGGAAATCGTTGAGAGAATCGGGGAGGCACTTCATTTCGAGAACTGTCCTTCGCATACCGAATTGAAGATTAACGAACGTGGCGTTTTTGTGATTGAAGCAAGCCCTCGTCTTGGTGGTGACTACATAACTTCAACTCTGACACCCCTCTCAACAGGAGTTAACCTTGAAGATCAGTTGCTTCATATTGCTCTTGGTGATAAGATAGTGACAGAGCCGAAGCTGGTGCAGTATTCAGGTGTTCGCTTCTTCGCCTTCGAGGCAGGGAGTGTCATCAGGCACGTTCCTGATGAGAAGTTTGTCAAGACTTGGCCTCATGTCGTTGACTTCTCCTTCAATCTCAAAGAAGGTGATAAGGTGAATCGTATCACTTCAAGCTTGAACCGCTACGGCCATTTGACGCTCATTGCAGGTAATAGGCAATCTATCGAAGACGCATTCGAAAAATATGATAAAACAATAATGGAGTGTTGCTTAAACTCATAAATCTGCTTTATTAAAGTGAATTAACCAATAGTAATGAAAAATATAGCATTTATAGGATCTGGAGATTTAGCAATAGATCTTTGCGAGAGAGTTATTCTTTGGAATCAGTATGAAGTTGCAGGCTTTATTGATGGAAGCTGTGAAAAAGGTACCTTGATAAGCGGATTTCCAGTCTTGGGTTCAGATGACGATGTCATTGATTTATATAACCATGGCTTTTTTGATTGTATTTACATAGCAATTGGGTATTTGAATTTTCAAGTAAGAGAGAAGCTATATAATCGTTTCAAGGGTTCTGTCCCTTTGGCTAATATAGTTTCTCCTTCAGCCTATGTTCATCCTACAGCAACATTAGGCGAGGGAGTACAATTATCTGATGGCGTGTACATAGGACAGCATGCCACTGTAGAGGATAATGTGCTGATAACTCTTCAGTCCATTGTTAATCATGGTGGACTTGTCAAAAAGCATTCCTTCTTCTCCACTAGAGTAACAACCGCTGGTAATGTGACAATTGGTGAAAGATGCTTTGTTGGAGTGGGTGTTATTGTATCAGATGGTATTAATATCTGTGATGATGTCTGGCTCTCACCCGGATCGATTGTCGTGTCGGACATTAAGAAACCTGGGCAATATCTTTCTGCAGCAGCGAGACTGATTAATATAAAGTAATGATTATTAATGTTTAAACATAGAGAAAATGGAAATTAATGATTTTATCCAGCATTTTGCAGATCAGTTAGACGAAACTGATGTTAACGAACTCTCTGAAGAAACCAAGTTCCGTGATTTGGACGAATGGTCTTCCATTATTGGTTTGTCCATTATTCTGATGGTTGATGAAGAATATGGTATTACAATCGGAGCAGACGACATGAAGCAGGCTCAAACCATTGGAGAGCTGTTTAACATTGTTCAATCCAAGGCGTAATGAATTATAATCCATACTCTCTTGAGGGTAAAACTATCCTTATTACAGGCGGGGCAGGTGGTATAGGTAGTGAAGTGGCACGGGTTTGCGCTAAACTTGGAGCAAGTATTATCCTGACTGACATTCGTGAAGAAGCACTAGCTGTAGCACTCTCCTCTCTGGCCCCTGGAGCAGAACACGTGGCTATTAAAGCCGACCTGACTGATGCAACTGAATTGCAGAGTCTCGTTGAACAGATCCCTGAGATAGATGGCTTTGTCTGCAATGCCGGTGTGATGAAACTGGTACTTACACAGTTTATTACAGAGGAGGAATTGACACGCATTCAGAAAATCAATCTGAATGCACCGATGCTCTTGACGAAAGCATTGCTGAAGAAAAAGAAGATTAAAAAAGGTGGTTCCATAGTCTTTACAGCTTCTGCTGCAGGGGTTTATAGAGTGTCTTTTGGTAATGCAATCTACGCGACAACTAAATGTGGGATAGATGCGTTCATGCGCACTGTGGCTCTGGAATGCGGCCCTAAGGGAATCCGTTGCAACAGTGTAAATCCGGGTATGGTTGAAACCGCGTTAATCAGTAGTTTTACTGAAGAACAGAAAGAAAAAGAGATGCAGAATTATCCTTTGAGAAGGTTCGCGAAGCCCGAAGATATAGCTTTAGGCATTGCCTATCTTCTTTCGGACGCATCATCGTTTGTGACAGGCACAGCTCTGAAGATTGATGGTGGAATGACATTAAGTTAGTTATTTATGAAGCTTTTAGAGAATAAGGTGGCCCTTATCACCGGAGCAGGCCGTGGTATAGGCAAAGTCATAGCCGAGCAATTTATTGCTGACGGGGCCATCGTATATGTAAATGATTTGAATGAGCCTGAAGTGGAAGGCGCAAAACCCATCTGTTTTGACGTGACAGATACCAATGCCTTGAAAGCCGGATTGATGTCCATCTACAAAGCAGAGGGTAGGATTGATGTGGTGGTAAACAACGCAGCTATCATAGCCAACCAGAAATTGGGCATGGTAACCAAACCGCTTCTTGAAAAGATGTATGCGGTAAACGTGTTCGCTGTGATTGATATGATCCAGATTGCATCCCGGTTGATGGCACGCAATGGTGGCGGTTGTTTTGTGAATATGGCATCCGTGACAGGAGTTGTTGGTTCCCCCGGGCAGGTGGCCTATTCAGCGTCCAAAGGTGCCGTCATAGCGCTTACTAAGTCCTCAGCCAAAGAATTGGCCCCTCAAGGGATTCGTGTAAACGCAGTAGCTCCTGGTATCATTAAGACAGAGCGTTTTGAAGAGCTCTATGAAGCTAGTGGCGACAAGATTGACCAGCGCATTGGACGCATAGCATTGGGACGGTTGGGAACTCCTCAGGATATTGCCTACGCAGTGTCGTTCCTGGCATCTGACCGAGCCTCCTATATCAGCGGCCATGTTCTTGGTGTGGATGGTTGTGCAAGTATCTAATTATCCAGTTCGCAATAGTGTTTTTAGACTTAGACAAGAAAGAACGGACCAAAATCGCAGCTGTTGATGACAGTGGGCAGTCCGTGACATATGGTGACCTCTGTGTCTTCTCACAAGAGTTTGCCAAGCAATTGCCTTCGCGGTCGTTGATATTTATCCTGTCAGAAAACAGGATAGGTTCTTTGTTGGGATATGTAGCGTCACTTTCAAATAGAATCGTGCCGCTTATCCTTAGTGCAGCAACCGAAGAAGGCTTGTACAACAATCTCTATGAGAAGTATCAGCCGGAATATCTCTGGCTTCCATTGAAGAAAGCCGAGGAAAAGGGGATGGCACCCCAGTTTACAGCTTGGGATTACTGTTTGGTAAAGACAGTTAATCAACCGGCAGAAATGTTCGAAGAGCTCTCCCTTCTGTTGCCCACATCTGGCTCTACGGGCAGCCCCAAATTGGTGCGTCACAGTTACCGTAATATAGAGGCCAATGCCGATAATGTAAGGAGGTTGTTTAATCTAGATGGTACAGAAAAGGCGATGGCCATCCTGCCCATGCACTATACTATGGGGCTGTCAGTCATAGCTTCCCATTTGTTAGCAGGTTCCACATTGCTCCTTAGTGGACGTTCTTTGTTGGATAAGGGATTCTGGGCCATGTTGAAAGAGGCCACGAGCTTTACCGGTGTGCCATATAGCTATGAGATTCTGACAAAAATGCGCTTTACGCGAATGGATTTACCCAACTTGAAGGTGATTACTCAAGGAGGTGGTAAGTTGACAGAAGCGATGTGGATTACTTTGGCCCAGTATGCGGCTGAAAAGGGGAAGCAGTTTATAGCCACCTACGGTCAATCTGAATGCACGGCACGTATGGCCTATCTGCCTGCTGAGCTGGCATTGGAAAAAGTGTGTAGCATAGGTAGAGCGGAGCCAGGAGGTCAACTATCCATCGTTGATGAGAATGGAGACGAGTCCTTCGAAGGAGAAGCACAAGGGGAAATGGTATACAGAGGAGAGAATGTGACCTTGGGTTATGCTACCTGCCGTGAGGACCTAGTTAAAGGCGATGAGAATCACGGAATCATGCATACGGGGGATTTAGCTCGTCGAGATGCGGATGGTTGCTATTTCATTGTTGGTCGTCTGAAACGTTTTTTGAAGATATATGGTCTACGCATTGGCCTGGATGAGGTGGAACGCATGATCAAAACCGAGTATAAGACCGACTGCTATTGCAAAGGAGACGACGAGAAACTAATAGTTCTCGTGACCGATGCAAAAATGCAGGAGCATTTACCCTCATTTATTGAAGAGAAAACTCACTTGTTCCATCAAAGAGTGGAGGTGCAAGTTGTGGAAGAGATACTCAGAAACGAAGCCGGGAAAGTAATTAATCAATAACATTTCACAGACCTCATCAAATTATGAATGGGAATAAGAAGGTGATTCTGCACATCACGTTTGATGGAATCCTTTTTGATCAGGTATATCCCCGTTTTGAAGAGATGGATAGATACGAGAATATCTATCTGCTTTTGTGTAGTGAGTCCACCCCAGATATTAAGTATATCAAGCACACAGAGAAGCTTATTTGTGCCTATTCGATAGAGGCGTGGGGTAAAGTTATCAATGACCCGAAAGTGGATATAATCTATCTACATGGTTTATGGTATTTGCAAGCAATTGATTATATACGACCTGGAGTTTTAGTCATGTGGTGGTGCTATGGCAAAGAGATTTATGAGAATTTCTATGGATTGCCTCCACTAATGGGTTTGCAAATATATAAGCCGAAGACTTTTAAATTCATACAATCTTTAGGAGGCATAAGTTTCAAACTTTTAAACTATTTACAGTATTATCATCCCAAATTGTACATCTTGTATATCACTATACGGCGCAAAGCCTACAGTTCCACATTAGATAAAAGAGCCAAACTAAAGGAGATGCTATCCAGAATAGATTATGCTTTCACTCCTTTACAATCAGAACTAATTGAACTTAAGAAAATACACCCTTATATTAAAGCAAAACCTTTCATACTGCGAGGTGTGATAGAAAAAGTGTCAATAAATATTCATAAGAATCCTGGAAACATTTTATTAGAGCACTCTGCTCATATTTCAAACAACCATCTTGACATTTTGGCTGTGATTAAGAAAAAGAAATTGCACATCCATGGAAGGAACGTATATATCCCGTTAAGCTATGGTGAAACGAGGCTTGCCGAAAGAGTAAAAGAAGAGGCTGAGTTCGATGGAGCCAGTGCACATTGTCTAATGGAGGCACTCCCCTTTACCGAGTATAAGGAGATGTTGGATGGCTGTACTCATGCCTTATTCGGAATGATTCGCCAGTCTGGGTTGGGGAATATATATCTGTGTTTTAGGAAAGGCATAAAGGTGTTTCTTTTCAAAGATAGTATTTTATATAAACAGTTTAAAGCTGATGGGTATGATGTTTTTTCTATCGAAGACGATCTTAATGATGTCAGTATCCAAGAGCCACTGGCGGAGGATCAGGCATTGAATAATTACAATCTCTTCTATTCCCAAAAGCGTGTTTTGGGGACATATCAAGAACAAATGGATAGAATTTTAAAAGAGTATAAAGATGACAAACATTGAAAAATTAAATCAAATTTTCTGCGATGTCTTTTCTGTGAAAGAATCCGAGTTGAATAGTGAGTTCGACAATAAGAGTATTGACGGATGGGATTCTGTCCGTCAATTGAGCTTAACTTCTGCGGTTGAGGATGAATTTGACATCATGCTGGATCCTGAGGATATTCTGGAGTTTACATCATACGATAAAGCGAAGGCTATTCTTTCCAAATACGAAATAGAACTATAATGGCTTACTGGGAGATAAAGAATGTTTCATTGAGAGGTGTAACAGGAACGGTGCCCAATCGTGCGGTCAAGACAGCTGAGTTTGATGTCTTCACCCAGGAAGAGGCAGACGTTTTTGATAACACAGTAGGCATTAAGAACCGATATTTGGGCCCCGATGAAATCTGTGCATCAGACTTGTGCTATGATGCCGGTGTACGTCTAATTAAGGCTTTAGGTTGGGAAAAAGATAGTATCGATGTACTTGTCTTTGCGTCGGTAACAGGAGATTATAAGACCCCCCCCACTTCTGGTATTCTTCAACACAGATTGGGATTACCAACAAGCACCTTTGTGCTTGATATTCCTATGGGATGTTGTGGAAGTGTATATGCAATCAACGTGGCCGGCAATCTCCTGAGTTCAGGGACCGTTAAACGCGCATTACTACTAGTGGGTGATACGGCACTGCGCATGGGTTCATTGAAGGATAAAAGCCGTGTGCCACTTTTCGGTGATTGTGGTACGGCCATGGCTTTGGAATACGATACTTCTGCAGAAGATATTGTTATTGACTTCAATACATTAGGTGAAAAATATGAGGCGCTGATGACTCCTCATGGTGGTTTCCGCCATCCTATTACTGAGGAGTCATTTGTGGAGGAAGATTTTGGGAATGGCATTATCCGCGCTCCCAAGGATACGCTGATTAATGGTATGGATGTTCTTTCTTTTGCCATTTCAAGGCCACCAATCAGTATAAAAACAATTATGGATAAACATCAGTTAAACACTGATAATGTGGATTTTTTTCTTATTCATCAAGCGAACAAGCTGATAGTTGATCGTATCGTCAAAAAACTGAAACTTCCATTGGATAAAGTACCTTATGACCTTCAAGAGTTCGGAAATTTGGGAGGCGCTTCTATCCCTATGCTTATGACCTATAACCTTGCGGACGAATTGAGGTCGAGGCCACTTACTCTAGTCTGCTCTGCTTTCGGTTTAGGGCTGACTTGGGCGACTATGGTTTTGAAATCAAAACGTATAATGGTCTTGCCCGTGAATCATCTTTAATCTTTGTTGTACATTAGTTTAATAGTTGGAATCGTATGAAAGGAATAGTACTCGCTGGAGGCTCTGGCACTCGTCTTTACCCGATTACTAAGGGTGTGAGCAAGCAGTTGCTCCCTATTTATGATAAACCGATGGTGTACTATCCCATCAGTGCCTTGATGCTGGCAGGGATAAGGGATATTCTTATTATCTCTACCCCTTATGACCTGCCAGGTTTCAAACGCCTCTTGGGTGATGGCTCCGATTATGGAGTACACTTTGAGTACGCAGAACAACCGAGCCCTGACGGCCTTGCTCAAGCTTTCATTATTGGTGAAAAGTTTATAGGCGATGACTCTGCATGCCTTGTTCTTGGGGATAATATCTTCTATGGCAGTGGTTTTACGGGCTTATTAAGAAGAGCTGTGAAAGATGCTGAAGAGAACAAGAAGGCAACTGTCTTTGGCTATTGGGTTTCTGATCCTGGACGCTATGGAGTGGCGGAATTTGATAAAGAAGGCAATTGCCTTAGTATTGAAGAAAAACCTAAGGAGCCCAAAAGTAACTATGCAGTTGTGGGCCTTTATTTCTACCCCAACAAGGTGGTAGATGTCGCAAAGCATATTAAGCCAAGTGCTCGTGGTGAATTGGAAATCACTACAGTGAACCAGGAATTCCTAAAAGAAGGAGAATTGAAGGTTCAGGTTTTTGGCCGTGGTTTCGCTTGGTTAGATACGGGCACTCACGACTCACTTTCTGAAGCTTCAACATTTGTGGAGGTTATTGAAAAGCGTCAAGGTTTGAAAATTGCCTGCCTAGAAGGTATTGCCTACCGCAACGGGTGGATTTCCGAGGAGAAGATGCGTGAATTAGCTAAACCTATGCTCAAGAATCAGTATGGTCAATACCTCCTCAAGGTGATTGACGAGATGAAGGAGGAGTCTAACTCAAACTTTTTCCGTGATAAAGGGTTGGAAAAACAATCTTTATAGGCATAAACTGATTAAGAACTGTTTCGATGAACAAACAAATAACTGTTACCTCGCCGTTATTGCCCAACCTCGACGAGTTTAATGTAATGCTCAAGGATATTTGGGCAAGTAAGTGGATAACCAATATGGGCCAGTTCCACAAACAACTCGAACAGGCTTTGTGCGAGTATTTGAAGGTGCCCTATATCAGCCTTTTTACAAATGGAACGTTACCTTTGCTTACTGCGTTGCAGGCACTCAGAATAACAGGAGAGGTAATAACCACACCTTACAGCTTTGTTGCCACTACACATAGCATATGGTGGAATGGTTGCCGTCCTGTATTCGTAGATATTGAGGAAGAGACGTGTGGCATTGATCCAAATAAGATTGAAGCAGCTATCACCCCTAAAACTACGGCCATTATGCCGGTCCACTGCTATGGCAAACCAGTGAAGATGAAGGCCATTCAAGCTATCGCTGATAAATACGGCCTAAAGGTAATCTACGACGCCGCCCACGCCTTTGGCGTAGAGGTAGATGGAGAGAGTGTACTGAACGCTGGTGATATGAGCACCTTGAGTTTCCATGCTACAAAGGTGTATAACACCCTTGAGGGGGGGGCACTGGTGATGCATGATGAACAAACTAAAAAACGCATAGACTATCTGAAGAACTTCGGTTTTGCAGGAGAAACAGAAGTTGTGGCTCCTGGCATTAACTCTAAAGTTGATGAAGTGCGTAGTGCTTATGGACTCCTAAACCTTAAACAGGTCGATCAAGCCATTGCAAACCGTCAAAAGGTTGCCCAAAAGTATCGTGAGGCGCTTAGAAACGTTCCTGGCATTCGTTTCTTTGATGATATGCCGGGAGTTCGCCATAACTATAGCTATTTCCCCATTTTCATCAATGCTGAAGAATACGGAAAGACTCGCGATCAACTCTACTTTGAGATGCGAGAGAAGAACATACTTGGCCGTAGGTATTTCTTCCCGCTGATCAGCACATTCAGCACCTATCGTGGTTTACCGAGTGCATCACCTGAGAACCTGCCGGTCGCAACAAAGATTGCCAATGAGGTAATATGTCTCCCTATGCATCACGAACTGAATGATGATGATCTTAACCGCATTCTGGAATTAATTGTGAAGTAAGAATGAAGCAAAAGAAACTAATGCTCTTAGGAGGCCTTCGCTACCTCCTTCCTGTTATAGAAGCAGCCCATAAACAGGGATACTATGTAATCACGGCAGACTACTTGCCCGATAACATAGCACACAAGTATAGTGACGAGTATTGTAATGTCAGCATTATTGACAAAGAAGCTGTATTATGTGAAGCCCAACGACTGCAGATAGACGGCATTATGTCATTTGCCTGTGATCCAGGCGTGGTAGCTGCGTCGTATGTCCAGAACAAGATGGGACTTCCATCCTTTGGACCGTTCGAGTCGGTGGTAATACTCCAAAATAAAGACAAATTCCGCGCATTCTTAACAGAGCATGGTTTCAATGTGCCAAAAGCGAAAGGGTATAGCAATCCAGATGAAGCTTTATCTGATGCTCACATTTGGGATTACCCAATCATAGTGAAACCCACTGATGCTGCAGGAAGTAAAGGTGTAACCAGAGTGGATGACGCAGCACACCTCAAAGAAGCAGTCGATTATGCCTTTGATAAATCTTTATCCGGTCATATAATCATTGAGGACTTTATTGAGAAGGCAGGTTGTTCTTCTGATACTGATAGCATGTCTGTAGATGGAAAGTTGGTCTTTACCAGTTTTTGTGCCCAGCGCTTTGACCTCAGTGCCACTAACCCTTATACTCCTGCTGCTTACAGTTGGCCTTCAACATTCACAAAAGAGCAGGAAGAGTATCTCACCTCTGAGATCCAGCGACTGATTACCTTACTTGGTCTCAAGACAGTAGTATATAACATTGAGACACGCATCGGAACAAACGGCAAGCCATATATCATGGAATTGACACCCCGTGGAGGTGGCAACCGGCTTTGTGAGATGCTACGTTATTCTACCGGGGTTGATATGATAACGGCCATTACGCGTGCTATGGTTGGTGATTCTTTGTTAGAACCAATAGAGCAGAAACCCTATAATGGCCATTGGGCAGAGATTATCCTTCATGCTGATAAGGGTGGAGAGTTTGATCACTTGGAGATTAGCAAAGAATTACCTGCTGATGTGGTAGAAGAGGATCTTTGGGTAGAGAAAGGTGATAAGGTGGAATCATTCGAGGGAGCAAACAACGCTATTGGAACGCTAGTCCTAAAGTTTCAAACGGCTGAAGAACTTGAAAATGCTATTACTAACCAGAGAGGTTGGTTAAATGTGGTGGTTAGATAATTACTATTGTTTAGATATTATGAGGGAAAAACTTATAATTGTAGGATTAGGTACAAATGCAAGGCACGTTTACGAGTTTGTCAATTATTACGACTTGTATGATGTGGTGGGTTTCGCCGTAAACAGCATTTATAAAACAGAGGATTCCTTTTATAATTTACCGGTTTACACGTTAGAGAATCTTGTTGAAGAATATGGCAGCAATGATTTCGTGGTTTTTGTTGCATTGTTATGGAATCATTTAAACCGTGATAGAAAGCAATTATATGACTTTTGTAAATCAAAAGGATATAAGATGGTTAATATTGTTTCACCAAGAGCAATTATTAGAGGCAAACTTTTGGGTGACAATTGCTGGATTCACGACTTTGTTATAATTCAGAATGATGCAAAACTTGAGTCTGATATTGCAGTTATGGCTTATTCCTTAATTGGCGCTGATACTGCTGTGTCATCACATTGTTTTTTTGGCGCGCGGTCTGTATTAGGCGGTGGTAGCGTTATTGGAGAACAGAGTTTTGTGGGTATCAATTCGACGGTGTTTGATAATACATTAATTGGTAAAAAATGTATTATTGGCGCTTGTACTGCAGTAAAACGCAATATGCCCGATTTTTCTAGATATGTAACAAAGTCTGACGATATTATTATAAAACAATACTCCGAAGAAGAAATCGAAGAAAAACTAGTTTTTAGTAAAAATGTTAGATAACATATGATACAATCACCTATAGGACATTATTATGAGGACTTCACTGTAGGTGAAGTAATCAATCACGAGCTGTCGAAGACCATCTTCGAGAGTGATAATAATTTTTTTAGTTTACTGACGATGAATAACCACCCGGTTCATACTAATATCGACTATGCTAGCAAGAATCAGCATGGACAGGTGCTTGTAGTAGGAACCCTTGTGTTTTCGTTGGCAGTAGGTATAACTGTGCCTGATATCAGCGGCAAGGCTATTGCCAACCTGGGTTATGAGGAAGTAAAGCATCTCGCACCTTCATTTATCAATGACACCATTTATGTGCGTTCTACAATCCTTGATAAACGCGAGTCCAAGAGCAAAAAAGATCGTGGTATCATCTACGTTGAATCTATAGCATATAATCAGAACGGGGTTGACGTCCTGTCATTCAGGCGTCACGTGCTGGTGAAGAAAAGAGATATTTAAACAACCATTTTATGAACGAGAATTACCTTATGCGCAGTTTAATGTTTGTCCCTGCGCACAACCAGAAACTGTTAGACAGTTCTGTCCGTCGTGATGCTGATGTTCTTCTCCTTGATGTTGAGGACTCGGTGCCTGTGTTTGACAAGCAGTTGGCAAGGGATAACATCAAGGCTTTTGTCCAGAGGGACGATCTTAATGGCAAGCTGATTTTCCCTCGTATCAATGATCGCGAGAGCGGGGAGTTACTGAAGGACTTGACACAGTTGACTGTTGAGGGTGTTCATGGTTTTATGTATCCTAAGTCTACCAAGGGAGAAGATATCTATTTCGTCGGGAAACTCCTTGAAACCATTGAGTACGAGAAGCATATTCCCGTTGGTACCTTTAAGATTATTCCTCTCATTGAGACTGCTGGTGCCATAGTTAATATCAAGGATATATGCACGGCCAGCCCTCGCGTTGTTGCTGTGGCGTTCGGTTGCGAAGACTACGTAACCGATATCCGTGGCAAGCATGACGATGAAGGTATGAGTATTTTCTATGCTCGCAATGCTATCGTGAACGCTGCTCGCTTTGCAGGTATTATTCCAATCGATACCGTTCATATCAAAGTGCACGACCTCGAAGATCTTGAGAAGGAAGTTATCCTTGGAAAGAAACTTGGTTTCGATGGTATGCTGGTTCTCAACCCGAAGGAACTACCGATTGTTCACCAGTATTACTCTCCTTCCGAGGAAGAAGTTGCTTGGGCTACCGAAATGGTCGAACTTGCAGAGGAGGCTGTCCGCGAGGGCAATGGTGTAGCCGTGAAGGACAACAAGTTTATTGGTCCGCCTATGGTTCGTATGGCAAAGAACATCCTTGCCAAGCACGACAAGATTCAGTGGAGAAATCCCCAGGAGTAAAGAATGCGTCCGCTTAACTTCGTCAGTGCAGACGAGGCCGTGAGCATAGTATAATCGCTCAACCTTATTAATATGAGTACGTGGATTTTAACCGCAGTATCCTAATGATGGATATAGGCTACGTAAACGATCCATACATCAACGCCAGAAATCCCAATGTTGTGGCCATCAATTCTGCTGTTCAGATGGACTTGACGGGACAGATATCTGCGGATTCCGTAGGTACACGTATTATATTAGGAACAGGTGGGCAACTGGACTTTGTGAAAGGGGCGCCCCTTTCTGAAGGCGGTAAATCTATTACAGCATTTCTATCGAGGTCTAAGAATGGTCAGAGCAAGATTGTCTCTATTCTTGATGATGGCGCTGGAGTTGTAACACCAAGAGCTGATGCTCATTGGATAGTGACGGAGTTTGGTGCGATTGATTTGATGGGCTTGTCGTTACAGGAGAGGACAAAAAAGATAATAAGTATTGCTCACCCAGAAGATCGCGATTATTTGGAGAATTCAGCATATGAAAGGTATGGAAGGCACTTTTTGTCCATTTAGGTTGAACATGAGAATGAGCAAAAGACTCGGTGGTCTTTTTCTTTGCTGCATTTATTCTTCCATTCTGGCATGTCAACCACTAGTGTTTGAGTCGGATGTCACATCGGAGGAGTCTACAGGTTTAGTACAGTTAAGCAGTATTATTGATTATGGCCATTATTATCTCGATTCATTATGTAACCAACGCTTTGAAGGACGAAAGGCTGGCACGGATGGTTGGAAGAGGGCATATTCCTTTTTGTGTACAGAAGTGTCAAGATTAGGTTATTCTCCTGACATTCAAACAATCCGGACAGAGAAAGGAACTGATATCTATAGCTTAATTATTACACTTCCCGGTGATGTAGATAGCACCATAATAATTGGTGCTCATTATGATGGAGCGATTCAATCAAGTTCGGGCAGTCACCACCCGGCCGCTAATGATAACGCCTCAGGAACGGTAACACTCTTGATGCTTTTGAAGGACCTCTCTGTCAATCATCTGGAAACGGACAAAACTATTAGTATTATTTTATGGGGCTGTGAGGAGTATTTTGAAGGAAGGCCATTTCGAGCTTCTTGGGAGTTTACTCATACAATGTCAGATTTATATAAAAGTCAGGTTCTTTTATATGTCAACATTGACACAATGGGACATCATAATGACGAAAATAAGATGCTTTTGGAACATTCCATAGAAAAAAGAGTTCTGTCAGAAGTAGACAGCATTAAGACAAACGGCCGTTTTGATTATGTGACAAGAGCTAGATTGACGGATATGTATTCGGACTTCTATTCTTTTTTTGAAGTTGGAATTCCATATATCAATATTCACGATTACTGTGTGCCCGTATGTGAACATCCGGTTCATTCCATTATTGACTCTCAAGACTTTATCAGTGTTGAGCAATTGTATAATGTGACTCAAGATATACGGGGTATTATTACTACATATTAAGACAAGGCACGGAATGCTTGCTTAGGTATATTTTTTTATGGCAGAGCAAAGTTTAAAAGATAAAACTGTAAAGGGAGTTGGGTGGAGCGCGATTGACAACGTTGTTCAATATGCCGTTTCTTTTGTTGTCAGTATCGTCCTTGCACGACTACTGTCGCCAGATGATTATGGACTCATTGGTATCATTACCATATTCACGGCGGTATGCACTGTCCTGCTTGGTGGAGGGCTGGGTGCAGCGATTATTCGAAAGAAAGATGTTACTGATGATGACTACAGTACTGCATTCATAGTTAATCTATGTATGAGTGCCCTCCTATACGTCATTGTCTTTGTTTGTTCACCTCTTATAGCCGACTTTTTTAACCGTGAAGAACTAGTTTCCTTAACACGAGTTTCCTCGTTGGGTTTGATTGTCGGGGCGTTGTCTATAGTTCAACAGACGCGGCTAACGAAGCAAATAGACTTCAAGACTCAAACAAAAATATCACTCATCGCATATTCTACAAGCGGAGTTATTGGTATAGTAATGGCTTTGGTTGGATGTGGCGTTTGGTCCTTAGTTGCGCAAGGTCTATCTAGTCAAGTATTACGAACTATTTTGTTATGGTTCTTTAATCACTGGGCACCTCGTTTACGTTTTTCCAAGAAGAGTTTCAAAGAATTATTCGGTTTTGGCTGGAAATTAATGATTAGTAGTTTGTTGGATTCGATTTGGAAGGAGCTGTATCAAGTCGTTGTGGGGAAATTCTATAGCCCAGCTACTTTAGGCCAGTATACCAGGGCAAAGGGTTTTTCCCAATTGTTTTCAAGTAACTTAACTGCTGTTATTCAAAGAGTTACTTACCCGGCCCTAAGTGATATTCAAGGTGAAAAGGAGCGACTTGTTTCTGCATACAGACGAATCATTAAAACCACAATGTTCATCACGGCAATCTGTATGCTGTCGTTAGGTGCGATTTCGGAGCCTTTGTTATATTGTCTCATAGGACCCAAATGGCACGAAGCTGCTGTCTATTTACCCTTAATCTGTATTGCTGGTTCTTTATATCCCCTTCATGCAATTAACTTGAATATGTTACAGGTTCAGGGTAGGAGTGATTTGTTTCTTGGCCTCGAAGTGATAAAAAAGATTATTGGACTTGCCCCTTTATTTGTTGGAGCATTTGTGGGTATACTGCCGATGCTTTATGTTAATTTAGTAACAGGATTAATCGCCTATTTCCTTAATAGTTATTATTCTGGGAGACTCGTCGGTTATTCGTCGTGGAGCCAAATCAAGGATATTGCACCTAGTTATGGTGTTGCCACAATTATTGCTCTTTCGATGTATTTCTTTAAGTATTTGCCTCTCAGCAATTGGATTATCTTACCACTTCAGCTTGTGGTGGGTGTGTCTGTCTTTTTTATTATTTGTCATTTATTTAGAATCAATGAGTTTGAGGAAATAAAAACGATAATAGCTCCATATTTGGGGAGATTCCGCAAAAAGATTGATAGGACATGATTATTTGTATGCTTGTATGAGTCTTTATTATTGAATCTATGAAAGAAGCGTATAAAACAATAGGAAAGAGAGTTATAGATCCATCCTCCTCATTAATTGGGGCGATGAAACAAATGGACGAACAACATGTAAAAATGCTTTTCGTTTTCGCCAACGAGCATTTCGTGAGTATTCTTACGATAGGTGATATACAACGGGCAATAGTAAACAACATTTCTTTGGAAACACCCGTATCTGCAATAGTGGATAGGAATAAACAATTCGCAAGAAGTGGCGAAGATAGGGCGTCTATAAAAGATAAAATGTTGAGTTTGAGGGCGGAGTGTATGCCTGTCCTTGATGAAGACGGCGAATTGGTGGATGTTATATATTGGAGGGATTTATTTGAAAAAGACGAAAAGCAAAGCCGTGAGAAAATCAATCTCCCCGTGGTTATTATGGCTGGTGGAAAGGGAACTCGTCTGAAACCAATCACCAATGTTATTCCAAAACCCTTGGTACCTGTGGGGGACAAAACAATCCTTGAAGTCATCATGGATCAGTTTGAGGGCATCGGTTGCCATAAGTTCTTTATGTCAGTCAACTATAAGGCAGATATGATGAAATACTACCTTGGTCAGCTTGACCACAAGTATGACATAGAATTCTTTATGGAAGACAAACCTCTTGGAACTATAGGAAGTGTGTCGCTGCTAAAGGGCAAGATAACGACGCCTTTCTTTGTGTCCAACTGCGACAGTATTAATGAGCAGGATTATCGAGACGTGTGGGACTATCATGTAAACAACCATAATGATATGACCATTGTAACGATGGTTAAAAGCTTTAAGATTCCATATGGCGTGATAGAAACGGGAGAGGATGGTTTAATGACAGCGCTTAAGGAAAAACCGGAGCAGACGTACCAGGTTAATACAGGTGTTTATATACTGAATCCGGATTTGATCAATGAGATTCCAGAAGGCCAATTCTTCCATATAACTCATTTAATGGAGAAAGTGCAAGCCCGCCGTGGGCGTGTGGGGTGTTTCCCTGTAAGTGAGCATTCTTGGAAGGATATGGGTGAGTGGTCGGAGTATTTGAAAATGATAAATGTTTTATAGATAATTCTAGAGAAATAGGATGGCGGATAAGATCAGAGTTGTTTGGCTATGTCATTTCTCCAATGCTTTTATAAGGGAGCATTTGGAATTACAGTATAATAGAATACTCGGGTTTGTTAAGAAACTTGCAAATAAACCGATTAGTACAGATGTCCCGGAATTCGCGAATTGGATAACTAATGGGATTTCTGAGTTCGAGAGAATCGAAGACGTAGAGCTGCACATTGTGAGCCCGTACCCACACTTGAAGACACGATTACAAGAGTTTACTGTAAATGGCATCTATTACCATTTCTTCAAAAACGAAGAAGACTCTCTACGTGTTTATTTTCAAAGGCGGTTCCTGGGGAAAAGTGTTTTTAAGTATAGAAGAAACAGCAAGACTATCTGTAGTATCATAAGTAAGATTAGACCAGAGATCGTTCATTTGTTTGGCGCTGAAAATCCAGAATATGCTACTAGCGTATTAAATGTTCCTAAGAGTATTATTACTATAGCGCAGCTTCAGACATTGATGAGCGATCCAGATTTCAAGAAGAATTATTCTATAGAAGATAGTCGTTATCTGTATAGATCAAAAGTTGAAAGGGATATTATTTTAAAGGCTGATTATATAGGAACACGGGCATTAAAGTATCGTAATATTATACACGAAGAAATAAAACCAAGCGCAATAATATTGAATACTACTTTAGCATTGAATGAGCCCATCGTCTTTAAGGAATGTGAAAAATGTTTTGACTTTGTGTACTTTGCTGCAAATATTAGCAAGGCAGCAGATTTGGCGTTAGAGGCATTCGGATTGGCTTATCAGAGGAGTCAGGATATTACTCTGGATGTAATAGGTGGCTATGATAATGCAACGATGCTAATGCTTGAAAGCATTGTAGAGAAATATGGAATCAAAAATGCTATTACTTTTGAAGGATTACTTCCGACTCATGAGGATGTGTTGAGACAGATACGAAAATCCCGTTTTGCTCTATTGCCATTGAGAGTTGATCTGACATCTGGAACAATCAGAGAAGCCATGTCTAACGGTTTGCCTGTTGTTACGACGGACACAGGGGAATTAGGCACACAAAAATTGAATTTTCAAAGAAAGAATGCATTATTATCTCCTGTGGGTGATGCATTGGCAATGGCTGATAATATGCTTTATCTTATCAAAGATAATGATCTTGCTGAAACCCTGCGCCAGAATGGGTTTCAGACAAGATTGGAGGCAGGATCAAATGCGATGACGGTACACCGTTACGTGGATGCTTATAAGGCATGCATAGAGAATAAAAGAAATAATGTTCCATTGTCAACCGAAATAACAGAAGTGTAGATGGCATTTGCAATAGATATAATAATAAATAGCAACGGGGCCGATAGCCCTACAAATGGGATTTGGTTGAAAAAAGAGAGGGATTAAGGGTTTATTATTTCGCAGATAAAATGAAAGTTATTGCAAATCGTAATATTATCACTGAAACCATAATAGCGTTAGTTGCTTTTATGGTAGGATACCCATATCTAGGTAGTTTCTTTGTTTTTGCCATGACTCCTTTCGTCCTTGTCATGGTGTTTAGCAAAGATTCCAGATTTCTGCCAGCATTGTTGTTGCATTGTGCTTCTGATACTTCAATAATGTATGTCATTTTTTTTGCGATAATTATCACTTGTGTGATAAATCATAAAAATCTAATGGCAAACAAGCAGACTAAATTGTTATTCATACTTCTACTGTTAACGATGCCCATATACATTTTGTTAGTTTTCCAACGAATGGTTTATGATGGAGATACATGGCAAGGCGCCTTAGGTTATTCATCTTATTATTTGTCCTTTTGGGCTTTTTTATATGGCTTTATCATTGCAGGGAGATTTACACGGAGTGTATTTAGGACTATTATTATAGTTTTGGTAGTATTATACTTGTACACCTTTATTGTCCATCAATATTCCCGTTTAGTATCAATGATTGTTTATATTGGAACAATCTACGGTTTGTATCTTGCGCTTATTGAAAGAAAAACATCTGAGGGTCTAACAATCACTTTTGTCTCAATTGTCGTGTTCTTTTTTGGTTCTGGTGTGACATTTACTGAATTACTATCGCTTGTGTATGCGGTCGTACTATTCTTTTTAATTAGGAATAACCGGTTAGCAATTGCTCAGAAATCAGCAGGTTGGATACCATATGCAGTTATCTTCTTGTTGATGATTTATGGTATGAGTAATTATCAAACAGTTTTGTATGGTGATGTTACTGAAACCATTGATTTTTCATCATGGGAGAACATTAAAAACAGAGCATCCTTCAAGTTATTTGGCGATAGGGCACTCTTTTGGGCTGCAGGATGGGAACAACTAATCTCTTTGAGGCCAATATTACCAATTCATGACATCCCTGATATTATTGCAAATAGAGCGGATGGATCATTAACTACAGAATTGTCTTTTGGCGCTCACAATACTCCATTACAGTTGTTGCGATTATTTGGCTTTATCGTTGGCGGGGCGCTCATAATATGTTATTATAAATGTACCATCTTGGCTTCTAAACTATTTGTTTCAAGAAATGCTGAGAAATGGTTCTTACCTCTTGTAATTGTTTCCCTAACGAGCTCAATTGTACTATTTCTGACAGGAACAGCTGCAATGTTATGTAACTTCGCATTGTTCTCTTTCGGTATTATGGGAGTAGCATTTAACAAATCACTTTGTGAATAAATGCATATACTATTATTACGAAACTATAATCCATTTGTAGAGTCCGGAGCTTCTGCAAACAGGTTTTTCGGTTTGATAAACGGCTTATGCCGTGATGGGCATCATGTGACCATAGGAGTCACTGGCGGATTAGTCCGCAAAGATGAGGATAAGAACCAGCAATATGGTGAAAACTGTGAGGTGGTGTATTTATCGCGTGCCAATCACTATAATGGCGTATGGGGGCGGCTGAACACATACCTATTTGATTATTTCCACTTTTTAAAAGCGGGCTGTTCTCTTCAGAAGCTGTTAAAGCAGCAATATGACGTCATTTGGCTGACAAACCACGGGAACGTACTTAGACTATATCTCAAATACTTTGGACGCTTTAAGGGAAAGACACTCATAGAACTGAATGAGTTTAATGATATCTACAAACTTGAGTCGCAAGGTAATTTCCTTCAAAGAAGATTGGCGATTAGAGATGACAAGGTTTTCCAGGAGGCAGTTGAGAAAATTGACCTGTTTGCCGTTATGACTCGTACGCTGATGTCGTATTATCAGAAAATGGCAAAGCCCGATGCTAAGTTTATGCTCCTACCGATGACTGTAGATTTGTCTCGATTTGAGAATGTCACAAATGAGATCGGCTATCAGCGTCCATATATCGCTTTTACTGGTGCAATGGCAAACCATAAGGATGGGGTTGATGTGTTGATACAGGCTTTTGATAAGATTAGCAAGAACCACCCTGAATATCATCTGTACTTGGCTGGCCCTTGGCACTATGATGTTGCCGGACAGGACGAATTGATCCGGAATCTAAAATTAGAAGAAAGAATCCACCGCTTGGGTGTTCTGAAGAGAGATGCAATACCTGCCTTTGTATGCAATGCATCACTTCTGGTAATATCACGTCCGGATTCTCATCAGGCACAAGGTGGTTTCCCAACCAAGTTGGGCGAATATCTTGCAACGGGAAATCCAGTATGTGTAACTAAGGTAGGGGAGATTCCAGACTATCTGGAGGATAATGTTTCCGCTTTTATGGCAGAACCTGGAGATGTCGATTCGTTTGCTGATGCAATGGAGCGGGCACTTAAGGATAAAGATAATGCCAAACGAGTTGGAGCCGATGGAAGAAAAGTGGCAGAGAAACATTTCAACTCTGCCGTCCAGTCAAAACGATTGGCGGATTTCTTACAGGAGAATTTGAAATAAGACAAAAGGCTGTACTGTGGAAGATAATATCAGCTACATAAAGAATTGTTTTGGCTGTGGCGTATGTGCCGTGGCCTGCCCAAAGGATATTATAAAGGTCTCACTTAACGAGGATGGGTTCTATGAACCACGTATCGACGATGAGGACAAATGTATCCATTGCGGTGTGTGCTTGAAAGTATGTTCCTTCCACAATGAAGGCCTTAGCGTTTCCAGTCCTGTAAGAAAGAGTTATGGTGCTTGGAGCAAAGATGAAGCAATACACAGGGCGTGTTCTTCTGGTGGTGTTGGTTATGAGATAGGGAAGGAAATGCTTGCTGATGGAGGTAAGGTCTGTGGCGTAAGATACAAAGTTGAAAAGGGCATCGCAGAGCATTTCGTCGCAAGTGACGAAGAACAGCAGAAACAGACAATCGGTTCGAAGTATATACAGAGTTATACAGTTGACGGTTTTAAGGCCATTGATTTAAACCAAAAGTATCTTGTTGTCGGGACACCATGCCAAATGGATTCATTTAGGAGATACCTCAAGCTGCGAAAGAAAGAGGACAATTTTATCCTTCTGGACTTTTTCTGCCACGGTACTCCTTCCATGCTTTCATGGAAAATGTATTGCAGGATGATAGAAGCAGAGATTGGCCCAATCAAGAATGTGGCTTGGAGAGATAAACACTATGGGTGGCACGACAGCTGGAATATGGCCTTTAACCAGGATCATGATGGTACCACACAGAAAGAGAGCCGCTGGACGAAAGGCGATGTGTTCTACCGTTTGTTTCTTGGCGACTATTGTATGAACCCGGCTTGCCACAAGAATTGCAAATACAAGTTCAATCAGAGTGCTGCTGATATTCGTATTGGCGACGCATGGGGAACATATTATAAAAACAATCAAGCAGGTGTAAGCTCACTGATTGCTTTTACAGAAAAAGGATTGGAGTATGTGGATAGACTGCAAAACAGATGCGTACTCGAAGAACTGCCTTTTGACACCGTTGCCGAATCTCAAATGAGGAGTAACTGTGGTAAAGCATATACATCAGGTCGCGTTATGCGAATACTGCGTAAGGGGAAATTAATGACGCCACAAGGTTGGAAACGAATATTCCAGTTGGAAAGCGTATTAAGGTTTCCTATGAGAGTTGTAAGTTATATAAAAAGAAAAATATGACGAAAGTTGGCATTATATCCATGCAGAAAGTTCCCAACTATGGGTCGTTTTTGCAGGCCTTCGCATTAAAGCAACTTCTCCTGAATGCCGGGGCTGATAGTGTAGATTACATAGATATAAAGAACGGTAAGCAGTTCCTTCCGGTTGACAATGCAAATAGATGGTTAAATAACTTGAAGGTTTTGTTTTCAGGGAAGCTTGCCTCAAGAATACAAACACGCAAGTATTTGAAAGTAAAGCACGATCGTTTTTTGCCGTATTATGATTATTTCCGAAACAACAATCCTACCGACACCATATACGACTTGGCTGTTATAGGGAGTGATGAGGTGTTCAATTGTTGCCAGCCTTCACCGTGGGGTTTTTCCCGCCAGCTTTTCGGAGATGTGGAAAACAGCAAAAAGGCGATTACATACGCTGCTTCTTTTGGAAGTACCACAATGGGAAAAATCGAGCAGTTCAATTTAAGCGGAGAGATTGCTGAATGCCTGGGTAAGTTAAGCGCTGTGTCTGTGCGTGATGACAACACATTCCAGATCGTAAAAGAACTGACGGGTAAAGAACCTCAGAAGCATTTGGATCCAGTTCTAATCTATGGATATAAACAAGAACTCGATAATGATGTGGAGGAAGTTATACCCCAAGATGACTTTATGATTGTCTATTCATACGCTGGCCGTATTGATGATAGAAAGGAAATCAAGAGCATCAGAGAATATGCCAGAATAAACGGATTGAAGCTGTACGCTCTTTTCTGTAATTATGATTGGTGTGACGGGGAAATTGTACCCGAACACCCACTACAGGTACCAGCCATTTTCAGCAAGGCCAAGTATGCCGTATCCGATACATTCCACGGAACCATTTTTTCTATCATATCACATATTAAATTTGGCACTTTGGTCAGGCCTGGCAATGTGCAAAAGTTGTCCAGTTTGTTAGGTGGTCTCGGCTTAATTGACAGGATTGTAAAAGAACCGGAATTGCTCTCGTCGGTACTTGTGCAGGACATCAATTATGACGAGGTTGAAAAGAAACTGGATAATGAGAGAATGCGAACAAATACCTATTTGTCACAAGCAGTGAATAGCTAAGGATGAAGATACTGGTAATAAATAATGGTTTCGGCATTGGGGGCATTGAGATGTCGTCCTGCTCATTCGCAAATTATTGCGCTGAGCATGGGCACAGGGTGGCCATTATGTCTATGTATGGTCAAGGGAAACATGATATAGCCATCCATCCGTTGATTAGGATTTATGAACCCGCTTTTACCAATGGGAAAGGCTTATTGGGAAAGGTGATCTATCATATCCGGCTCATATCGTTTATCAGGAAGAATACTAAGGATTTCAACCCTGATGTAGTAGTGGCGCATGGAGAATGGACTAATGGCGTGGTGATGCTTGCCCTTAAGGGGAGAGGTATTCCAGTCTATCTACAAGACCACATGAATCCAAAGGCCAAATTAGATTTCATTCATCAAAGGCTGAACAGCCGTTACTATCCGAAGGCAACAGGAGTTGTGGCTCTGACAGAGTATGCCAGAGAGCTGATGAAAGAGAAGTATGGATTATCTAATATTATCGCAATACCGAATCCGATCAGAGACCTGGATGTTGAGAAAGGGAAAGAAGAGAATAGCATATTAACCGTTGGGCGACTTTCAAAGGAGAAGGGACATAGGTATCTCATTGAAGCGTTCAAAAGATGTGAGCATTCAGGATGGCGATTGGATATAGTTGGAGATGGGCCCGAAAAGAAGGTATTGGAAACACTGGCCAATGGAGACAAGGAAATATTGTTCCACGGTTTCCAGACAAACATTAACCCATATTTAGCCAAAGCAAAAATCTTTGTTTTACCATCACTAACCGAAAACTTTCCGTTGGCTCTTATTGAAGCCATGTCTGTAGGCAAGGCCTGTATCTCCACTAATTGCTTAGCAGGAAATGAGGTTATTGCTGTGGATGGTGTTAATGGCCTTGTCGTTATAAAGGGTGATTCCAATGCAATGGCACAGGCGATAGAAAAGCTGTTGAAAGATGAAGCATTAAGAAGCAGGCTTTCTATTGAGGCATCGAAAATTAAAGATGAGTTGTCAAAGGAGAAGGTCTATAGAAAGTATCTCGATTTCATAAGCCCTATAAGATGAGTGGATTAAAGAAAAAGCTAACAGATATGACCATCAATCTTCGTGGCCCCAGATTAGGGCGGAAGATTGTCGTGTTTGAGTCCGATGACTGGGGCAACATCCGTATGCCTAATAAAGCCATGCAGGATGAACTAGCCGCAAAGGGGTTCCCATTTGAAAAACGGCATTATGAAAGAGTTGATTCCATAGCACGAGAAGATGATTTAGAGGCTCTGTTTTCCTTACTTCATCGCTTTGAAGACAAAAATGGGCGGCATCCTGTTATCACGGCAATGACAGTGATGGCCAATCCAGACTTCGAGAAGATAAGAGAATCGGAATTTGCTTCCTATTCATACCGTAGCTTGAAGGATGTATTGCAGGATTATTCCAAGGGGGCGAATAGCATTTTTAATCTGTGGCAAGAAGGTATAAAAGAGCAGGTGTTCTTCCCTCAATTCCATGGACGGGAGCATATCAATGTCTGTCAATGGATGAGAGATTTGCGGTCAAAAAACAATGACAATAGACTCGCTTTTGACTTAGGTATCCCGGGCTTCTTTGAGAGAAGTTGTCCAGATAAAGGGAATATCTATGCTAAAGCACTGAAAATATATGAGCCGGAAGATGTGGATTTTGTGAAAAAGAGTATAGAAGAGGGGCTGGATCTGTTTGAGCACATTTTCGGTTATCAGTCAGAAGCTTTCATGGCGCCCTCTTATACTTGGAATGATGAAGTAGAGATGAGTTTGCAAAAGAAAGGTGTTAGGTTCATACAGTCTGTCTATTATCAGAATTGCTCTACATACGACAAAGGTAATGAGGTGAGACATCATTATTTTGGTCAAAAGAACAAGTTGGGGCAATACTATTTGCTTAGAAACTGTTCATTTGAGCCATCCCAGCACAACTACTCCTTAGAAGTAGTAGATAGTTGCCTGAAAGAGATTTCCACCGCCTTCCTTATGGGGAAACCTGCCACCATATCTGTTCATCGGTTAAATTTTATAGGTGCTATCCATAAAGAGAACAGAGATAAAAGCTTGACATTAACGGAAAGCCTGCTCACAAAAATAATGGAAAAATGGCCTGATGTGGAATTTATGACTTCTGTTGAATTAGGACATTTGATAGCAAACGAAGGAGAATAATGAGTATAAGAAAGGATTTAAGCAATATACCAGGTTGGTGTACAAAGCGACATATTGTTGTCTTTGAGTCAGATGACTGGGGCAGCATCAGGACCAGAAGTAAGGCAGATTTTGATGCAATGGTAAAAGCGGGCCTGCAATTAAATACCATTTTTACCAAGTATGATGCTCTGGAGTCGAACACTGATTTAGAGCGCCTCTTTGAGCTGCTGTCAAAACATAAGGACTCTACAGGACGACACCCTGTCATTACTCCGATGTGTATTGTTGCGAATCCCAATTTCGATGCGATACGGGAAAATGGTTTTTCGCAGTATGTGTATGAAACAATGCCAGAGACTTGCAAACGCTATCCCAATCACGACAGGGTAGTTGATCTTTGGCATAAAGGAATTGAAGAGAGACTGTTTGTGCCCGCGTTACACGGTCGTGAGCATCTGAATTATTCAAGATGGCTGGAATATGTGCGCACAAATGAAGGTGCAAGAATAGCTTTTGACCACCAGAGCTCAGGAGCATCTCGATATAAAGGAGATTATATTGGAGAGTACCTGGGAGCGTTCAAACCAACCCACGCCTCGGATATTGAAGATTTGAAGACAGTTGTTTTAGAGGCAGGGAGTCTGTTCGAGACAATATGCGGATATAAGCCGACACACTTTATAGCACCCAATGAAGAACCGGCCAATGGACTTGACCCTTACTTCGCACAAATCGGAATCAAGTATATTACCAATGCAAAGATTCGTCACCACGATTTAGGAGATAACAAGAGTCGTCGGGAGTTCGTATGGTTGGGTAAATACTATAAAGACATTGATGTTATCAATATTACCCGAAATGGGGCATTCGAACAAGTAGATTCAGGACATGATTGGGTGAATGAGTGTTTGAGTGATATCGCTTCTGCCTTCAGATGGCACAAGCCCTGTGTCATAAGTTCGCATCGCGTGAACTATATCGGTAGTATTGATGAGAAGAATGCAGATGAGGGTTTACGCAAGCTGGATGAACTGCTGAAAGAAATAATCAAGAGGTGGCCCGATGTGGAGTTTATGACCTCTACAGAATTGGGTGACATCATCAGAAAGGAAAAGGGTTTAGCATAATGCCAACTTTACTTCAGATTAATTCAACATCCAACTGGGGATCAACCGGCAAAATTGCCGAGCAGATAGGCGCCCTTGCCAGAAAGGACGGCTGGGATGTGTATGTGGCCTATGGACGCTATGCCAACACCTCTGAATTGCCGAACTACAGAATTGGAGGGAAATGGGATAACCGCTGGCATTTCCTTCAGAGCCGCTATCTGGACCGTGAGGGAATGGCATCGTGTAGGGCCACGAAACGGCTCTGCAAGAAGATTGACGAGCTGAAGCCTGACATCATCCATTTGCATAACATACATGGACATTACCTGAACTATAAATTGCTTGTGCAGCATATCAACAAACGGCATATCCCTGTTGTGTGGACATTGCACGACAGTTGGACGATGACAGGTCATTGCTATCTGTTTGGAGGAACCGGCTGCCAGAAATGGAAAACCGAGTGCCACAATTGTCCGATGAAGCAGACGTTTTGCCCTGACCGCAGTACGCAAAACTATCGTCGGAAGAAGAGTGTGTTCACCTCAATGGAGAACGTACATCTCGTGGCGGTATCAAAATGGTTGGAGAATGTGGTGGCACAATCTTATCTGAAGAATTACCCTCACCAGACCATCTATAATGGTATAGATCTGAAGGTTTTTAGTCCCCGAAAAAATGATGTTAAGGAAACTTTAGGTTTGACAGGGAAGCACATCATTCTTGCTGTGGCGTCGGCTTGGTCAGAGAGTAAGGGACTGAAAGATTATTATACACTTGCTGAGCAGTTGCCGCAAGACTGTGCAATAGTTTTGGTGGGCTTGACGCAAGAACAAAAAGAAAAACTACCCCATAATATTATAGGTATCCCATTGACAAAAACACAGGCGGAACTGGTAGAACTATATACCGCTGCTGATGTGGTGTTGAGCTTATCGAAAGGGGAGTCATTCGGACTCACTCCCGTGGAAGGTATGGCTTGTGGTGTACCAGCGGTGGTATATGCCAACGGAGCATTACCTGAACTCGTCGAGGATGGAACAGGCGTCGTAGTGAAAGAAGGTGATATGACAGGGTTGTTAAACGCCATCAGCCATTTTACCAAAATGAACGATGAGCAGCGTCAGAATACCAAGAAGGCATGTTTAGAAAGATCGGCCAGACTGTTTGATAAGAATAATAACTTTAGTGAGTATATCTTATTGTATAACAGGGTATTAAGAGAAAATATAACGGGGGGGGGGTAAAATAATCTTAGGCTTGGCAACAGCATGGGATAGCAGAAAAGGGCTGGCAGACTATATCAAACTGGCAGCAATATTACCAGAGGATTATCTGATCGTGCTCGTGGGCGTGACTGAAGAAGTTAAGGCAAGCTTGCCCCAGAACATTATGGGAATTGGCCGTACAGCAAGTCAGACAGACCTTGCATCCCTATATTCTTTGGCTGACGTAGTGACCAGCCTGTCAGTTTCTGAGTCTCTTGGGATGACCCCTATCGAAGGAATGGCTTGTGGAACACCCGCGATTGTGTATGACAACACTGCTCAGCCCGAGCTGGTAACCGCTGAGGCAGGGACGGTGGTGAAGACAGGAGATGTGGATGCCGTTAAGGAAGCTGTAGTGCAAATAACAAGTAAAGACAAATCATACTATACTGAAACTTGCAGGCAAAGAGCCGAGCAATGCTTTGACAAGGATAAAAACTATTTAGAGTATATCAAGTTATATCATACAATCATTAAAGAATGAACATTCTCTTCTTAACCATATCACCCCTTCAACGGATTAACTATTCAGGCATCTACACCGACCTGATGCGGAAGTTCCGTGATGACGGGCATAATGTGTATATTGTTTCCTCTGTGGAACGAAGGCAGGGAATTCCTACCAACTACATGGAAATTGATGGTGTACACATCCTAAGCGTAAAGACACTAAACCTTCAAAAGACCAATGTGGTGGAGAAAGGTATGGGGCAATTATTGGTGGAAACGCAATACAAGAATGCCGTCAAGAAGTATATGAAGAATGTAAGGTTTGACCTGATTCTCTATACGACGCCTCCTATTACGCTCCCAAAGGTGATTCGTTACTTGAAGAAAGCGAATCCTGAGGCAAAAACATTCCTGCTGCTAAAAGACATTTTCCCGCAGAATGCCATTGATATTGGGATGATGACAACAACAGGGCCCAAGGGATTTCTGTATAAGTTGTTCCGCAAGAAGGAAATTGAGCTTTATAAGTTATCAGATCGCATCGGTTGTATGAGTCCGGCCAATGTCGAATACCTGCTTAAACACAACTCGTTTATTGATAGGAATAAGGTTTGTGTTGCCCCTAACTCCTACGAGTTTAAAGAGTATACTGCGATAGAGGAGTCAAAGAAAAAAGAGATTAGGGAGAAATATGGATTACCGCTTAATAAGATAGTCTTCATCTACGGTGGTAATCTTGGTAAGCCTCAGGGCATTCCGTTTATTATTGACTGCCTGAAGGCGATAACCTCTGACAAGACGCTTGAGGATAAGGCTCACTTCTTGATTATCGGAAAGGGAACGGAACGCCATAAACTGGTTACCTGGTATAATGAGGTTAAGCCCAATAATGTTTCAGTTCTGGACTTCATCCCCAAGGAAGACTATGACACGCTGGCCCGCTCTTGCGATGTAGGTTTGATATTCTTGGATTTCCGTTTTACTATTCCGAACTATCCAAGCCGTCTGTTGCCCTATTTGAAAGAAAAGAAACCCATTATTGCCGCTACCGATCCCAATACGGATGTGGGAACTATAGCGGAACAGAATGGCTACGGATTGGCATGCAAAAGCAATGATGTAGAAGCTTTTGTGGGCTGTGTTCGCCAGTTTGTAGATAAGCCCGAGATTATCCACACGATGGGCGATAAAGGGTTTGATTTCTTCGTCAATAACTATACGATAGATAATACCTATTCAGCCATAATGAATTATGTATAAGCATTTCTTTAAACGAGTCTTTGACTTCTTTATCTCGCTGATTGCACTTATCTGCATAAGCCCTGTGCTGTTGATAATAATCATCTGGCTTCACTTTGCTAACAAAGGAGCAGGTGTGTTCTTTACTCAAGACAGACCAGGCAAGGATGCCAAGATATTCAAGGTGATAAAGTTCAAAACAATGACGGATGAACGGGATGCGGAAGGCAAATTGCTCCCTGATGCCCAGCGTTTAACGAAAGTGGGCAAGTTTGTGCGTAGCACGTCCATTGACGAATTGCCACAGCTTATCAATGTGCTGAAGGGAGATATGGCGTTAATAGGCCCCAGACCGTTACTGCCTAAATACTTACCTTTGTATAGCCCGGAACAGGCTCGTAGGCATGAGGTTAGACCCGGCATTAGCGGATGGGCTCAGTGCCACGGTAGAAACGCCATCTCTTGGGCTGAGAAGTTTAAGTTGGATGTGTGGTACGTGGATCACTGTTCTTTATGGACAGATATTCGAGTTATCTTTATCACCATAAAGAACGTGATTGCCAGAAAGGATATTAACAACGATAATTCAGCAACTATGTACCCGTTTGATGGTACAAACTAACGTGATTATGAAAGATATAGCAATATATGGAGCGGGCGGTTTCGGAAAAGAAGTCGCCAGTATGATTTTGAATAAAATCAATGCGATTGAGCCGACTTGGAATATTGTGGGCTTCTTTGATGATGGTGTTGAGGCTGGCACTGAAATATCCCACTTCGGAAAGTGTCTTGGCGGCCTTGACGTTGTGAATAAGTGGGAGAAACCTTTAAGCATTGCTTTCGCTATTGGAAGTGCGGCCATTCTGAAGAAACTGGTAACAAATATAGATAACCCCAATATTGACTATCCGAATCTTATTCATCCCAACTGCGATTTTGCAGACTTGGAGTCTATGAAGATGGGTCGAGGGAATGTCATCATGAAGAACGTCACTTTTTCTTGTGACGTTACTATTGGAGATTTCAACCAGTTCAACAGCCTTTCTGCCTTAGCGCATGACGTGAAAGTGGGCTCTTTCAATATCTTTATGCCGTTGACTCGCGTATCGGGTGAAACGGTAATCGGAGATGGCAATTTCTTCGGCATCAACTCAATCATACTTCAGCAGATAAAGATTGGCAATGAGACCAGAATTGGTGCCAATAGTGTGTTAATGACAAAACCCAAAGACGGCTCTCTGTATATGGGTAATCCGGCTATGAGGGTCAAAATGTAATTCATATTTATGGCAATATTCAATTTTAACGGAATCCGCATCGCGGCAATGGCTGCTGCAATGCCAAGTCACGAGGTAAGACCTGATGACTTTAAGGAGCAGTTTGGAGAAGAGGAAGTAGAGAAGTTCAAAAAGATGACGGGCGTGATTTCTTCGCGCAAGGCATCATATCATCAGACCACCGGTGACCTGGGCTACGCAGCTGCAGAGCATCTGATAAAAGAAAAAAACGTCAACAAAGATGATATTGGCGCCTTGGTGGTATCTACCCATAGCCCTGACTATCCGCGCCCTGCTACTGCCTTCATCGTACAGAAGCGACTGGGTTTGAGCAAGGAGTGCGCTTGCTTCGACATATCCCTTGGCTGCTCGTCGGTCGTGGTTGGCATACAAGTGGTGGCTTCTATGATGAAGCAGTCCAACATCAACAAGGCACTTCTCATAGCTGGAGATACAGGTAGTAAGACAGTAAATCCTCGCGACAAGTCCAAGGTAATGCTTGGTGGTGACGTGGGCGTTTGTTTGCTCATTGAAAAGACAGACGAAAGTGAGCAAATCCAGTCATTGGTTCGTAGTGATGGTAACGGCTACAGGTATTTGATTGTGCCAGGAGGTGGTTGCCGTAACATGAACCCGCCACATGAAGAAGTGATGTGTGAGGACGGCATTGAAAGGTCGTTGTATGATTCTTTCATGCGTGGAACATCGGTGTTCACATTCACCGTATTCGATATTCCGAAGATCATCAAGGACTTCCTCGTTCAGACTGAGACCACGATGGAAGACTATGATTGCTTCGCCCTTCACCAGGCCAACCTGTACATCTTGAAGCAAATTGCAAAGAAGGCAAAGATTCCTGAGGATAAGATGCCTATCACGCTGCCCAAATTCGGGAATACCAGTGGAGCCTCTCCTGTGGTATCTATGTGTGACCGTTATTCTGATGACAATTCAGAAACACCCATCAATGTGATGCTTTGTGGCTTCGGTATTGGTCTATCTTGGGGTGTAACCTCTTTCAAGATAGCTCCTAAGGATATTTTGCCCATCATCTTTGATGACACTGTGTTTGAAGAGGGCGTTATCCGTGACCCGAATGACCTGTTTAAAGATATGCGTGGACTCTAATACCCAAAGATTATGGTAACAAATATACTGGAGTACTTATACGATAAAGTAACTCGTTTCCCCGATAAGACTGGTATTGCAGACGACAAGCGTTCCCTGACCTTCAGCCAATGGGCTGGAGAGGCAGAGAATATAGGTTCATATCTTATTCACGCTACAGGTGGTGAGATGCGTCAGCCGGTGTTGGTGTTTGTAGATAGGAAGATTGAAACACTTGTTGGTTTTATGGGAGTAGTGGAAAGTGGGAATTTCTACGTTCCGATTGACTGCAAGATGCCATACGAGCGTGTGAAGCTTATTTCTGACGTGTGCCAGCCCATTGCAGCCGTAACCATTTCTGAAAACGACAATAAGACACTTGACCAGATTGGTTTTAACGGTGTGCGTGTCAGCTATACGGAGGGTATTCAGACCGAAAAGAATCAGAAGGCTCTGGCAGATGTCCGTAGGCAAATCATTGACCTGGATCCTGTGTATAGTATCTTTACCAGTGGCTCTACTGGAGTGCCGAAAGGCGTACTTATCTCGCATCGCGGAATGATGGACTTTGGCGACTTCCTGGTGGAGCAGTTCGGAATAACCGAAGAGGACGTAACTGCTAACCAGGCTCCTTTCTATTTTGACTGTTCGGTAAAAGATATAGGTATTTGTCTTCGTTCCGGAGCCACGTTGAACATCATTCCGAAGAAATGTTTCGCCTTCCCTAAACTCCTGGTTGAATTCCTGAACGAGCGTAAGGTGACCTGCCTGTTCTGGGCCACATCAGCTGTGATTCTTGTAGCAAATACAGGAATTCTTGACGAAAAGAAACCCCTGTACTTAAAGCACGTGTCATTTGGTGGTGAAGCAATGCCCGCCAAACAATTGAATTGCTGGAAGCGGAACCTTCCCGAAGTGCAGTACATCAACGTGTATGGACCTACCGAGGTGACTGTGGATTGTACCTACTATGTAGTTGACAGGGAGTTTACGGATGACGAATATGTACCTATCGGAAACAATATTCCCAACAAGCAGGTGTTAGTGCTTAATGATGATGACAAACTGGCTGCCGTTGGAGAAGTAGGTGAAATCTGCTGCCGTGGTACTGGCGTGTCAATGGGGTACTACAATAACCGTGAAAAGACAGACTCTGTGTTTGTTCAGAACCCTCTGCATAACCTATACAACGATATTATCTACCGCACTGGCGACCTTGGTCGTTGGACAGAAAGAGGGGAGTTGGAATTTGTTTCTCGTAAGGACTTCCAGGTGAAGCATAAGGGCAATCGTATTGAGCTTGGTGAGATTGAGGTCGCAGTGAACTCTATTGACGGAGTTACCAATGCGGCTTGTATCTTCGACCAGCCCAATGACAAGATTGTTCTCTACTATACCACTTCGGATGGCAAAGAAAGAGACATAATCAATTTGGTGAAAGAACGCATTCCTGTATATATGTTCCCGGAAGTAGTGAACCATCTGCAAATGATGCCTTATAATCTGAATGGCAAGATTGACAGGATCCAATTGAAAAAGATGTACGATGAAGCAATTAAATAATATTAGTGAGTACCAAGATATTGTAAGCCGTTATGGCATACGGGGCTGTGCTTCTAATGATTATATTCAGGCAGAAGTTGCAGACCTAATTGCACAGGGTGCGCTCTTTGCGAAGTGTGGAGAAAAGAACGCGTTCCTGTTTGTGAAGAAGGATGGCTTCTACAGGGTCTATTACTACATCAATGACTTTGATGAGGTGATGGACTTCGGAAAGGATGAGGTAGTAACTGAAATTCTTTTCAGGGGGAGTATAGGGGAACCGTCACAACAGGTAGAGTATCTTGAAAAGTGTGGATTCAAAAGGAACCTCGTGAGAGACCAATACATCGCTAAGTATTCCGCATTTACGACTCCAATCTTTATCGGAGGTGTAAAGATAGGCTATGCTGAGACTGCAGAACAGGTAAGATGGGCAATAAAACTGTTTAATAGTTCGTTTGATAAATGGAGTGGTGACTTTATTCCTGAAGCAATGGCAGAGCTCTTGCTACAAGAAAAGGCTATACTTATGGCTTCAAATAATGACGGAACTTTGATGGGAGCTCTTCACCTGGAGAAGAAACAGGGTTGCTTATGGCTGAACCATGTGGCAATACTCCCAGAATACAGAGGACGAAAGATTGGCCGAGGGCTGGTAGAAGCCTATATTGAACAAGGCCATGTAGATGACAATAGTCGCTATGCGGTCTGGGTACAACGGCAGAATACCCCTGCCGTCAAGATGTATCAGAATAAAGGGTTCACTTATTGCAATAAATCAACATTATCAATGATAAAGTATTAATTGAACAATATGGAAAAGCTTTTAGAGATTCTTCAGGGCATTCGTCCCGATGTTGACTTCGTAAACGAAAAGTCGCTGATCGATGATGGCATCCTCGATTCTTTCGACGTGGTAAGTATCATTTCCGAATTGGATGACGCTTTTGGCGTACAGGTTCGTATTACCGAACTTGATCCGGATAATTTCAATTCGGCAGAAGCAATTTGGGCACTGGTACAATCCATGCAGGCAAAGCAGTAATCAAGATGGATTTAAACGATAAAAAGATACTCCTGATAGGCGGAGGCCACTCTTTGGACAAAGCAATCATTACCCGCTTGGAACAAGCAGGCGGTAAGGTTGTAGTCGCCGGAGAGACAGGACAAGCTTTTGATGTGTTTGACATAGACGCATTAGAAGTTAACCTTAAAAGCCTAATAGCCCAAGAAGGTGCCTTTGACGGTTTTGTCTTCTCGGTCGTTCACAGCGATTTCCGTCCTTTGGGTACTGTGAAGCCCGCAAACTTCAACAAGATAATGACAGAAAACACCTCTGTCTTTGTTGAGGCTATACGTGTGCTGAACAAGGGAAAAGGATTGAATCCTGGGGCTAGCGTTGTCGTCATGTCATCCATCAGCAGTATCCGTGCTATGAAGGCCAAGATGGCGTTCAGCGCCTCGAAAGCTGCTCTTGATGCTATCGTACGCGAGTTGGCCTTGGAACTGGCAGATAAAGGAATCAGGGTCAACTCCATTCAAAAAGGAGCCGTTGACACAGACTTTGAGAAAGACCAGATACAGGCCGTTGATGCCATCAGAGGAGAGAATCTACAATCAATGCAGCCCCTTGGACTTTGTAAATCTGTTGAGGTGGCCAACCTTGTGGCCTTCCTTCTCAGTGATGAAGTGAAGACCATGACCGGTGCCGCAATTGTACTTGATGGAGGATATACACTATGACAGGATTTGAAGGAAAAACCATACTGTTAGACGGAGCTGCCGCTGGTATTGGCAAAGAGACAGCCATCACCCTCAGTCGGATGGGCGCGAAGATAGTGCTCGTCGATATGGATGAAGTTCAGTTGCAACAGACTGTATCAGAATTGGCGGGCGAAGGCCATGGCTACGTTGTCTATAACTTAAGCGATTTAGCAGGAATAGAGGCTATGGTTAAGACCATTTCCACACAATATGGCCCATTGGATGGGTTTGTACATTGTGTCGGTATCCGTTGCCGAAGGCCATTGAATATGTTGGCTCCCGATGTCGTTGAGAATGTAATGCACATCAACTATGGATCTTTTATGGAACTCACACGTTGTATTTGCAAGAAAGGCAACCATCGTTCTGGACTCAGTATTGTAGCTATTTCGTCAATCTCTGCAAAGACCGGAGGAGCAACGGTAACAGCATATGCTGCTTCAAAGGCAGCTATCGATGGCGCGGTACGCTGTTTGGCAAGGGAACTGGCTCCAAAGCAGATCCGACTGAATACCATTCAGCCTGGTCAAGTGAATACTCCGGCCTACGCTGCTATGCTTGAAAATAGCGGCGGTAAAGATCCTGTGCTGGAACGCCAGTATCTTGGTCTTTGTGAGGCAAAAGATATTGCAGAGACCATCATATTCCTATTAAGCGAAAGTTCAAAGATGATTACAGGAGCTGCGCTTCCTGTAGATGGTGGATTTTTTACATCGTAAAATTATAACATTTAACAATTTCAATTATGACAAAAGAAGAAAAGATTGCATTGTTGGAAGACATGCTGGAACTGGAGAGTGGTGCACTGGCCCCTGAAACCGAGCTGAGTTCTATCGATGAGTACGATTCGATGGCCAAGTTGTCGCTTATCGTGCTGATGGATGACGAATTCAGCAAGAAACTCACAGGCGAGCAGATCCGCGAGTTCAAGACTGTTCAGGATATTCTGGACTTCATGGGCGAATAATGATACAGGTAAGGCAGATACAGAACTGTTTCTTCGCGGTTGCGAATTATCTGATCACCGATGATTCTGCCGATTACTGTTGGCTGGTTGATGTCGGAGAGATTGAAAAGATAAATGAGGCTGCGGAAGGAAAGACAATCAAAGGAGTTTTCCTGACCCATAGCCACCACGATCATATCTTTGGCATCAATGAGCTTATTAATAATTATCCTGACTGCAAAGTCTATTTGTCGGAGGCTGGTGTGGAAGTGCTGGCCTCTGACAAATTGAACTTCTCGAAGTACGTGGGGCCAGTAGTCTCATATCGAGGAGATAACCTAATAACTTTTGATGAGGAAGCGGAAGTTGAACTTTTCCCGTGTGTTCTTCTTTCCGCAATACCAACTCCAGGTCATTCTCCTGATAGCGTTACATATAAAGTCGATGGCTATCTTTTCACAGGAGATGCCTTTATCCCGGGAACGCCCGTCGTTACAAAACTGCGAGGTGGCAATAGAAAAGAATCCATTAAATCAATTGAAATAATCCAATCTCTATTGGACAACGGCATTGAGCTTTGCCCAGGACATTGGGGAAAGAGCCATTTGCCGTTCTAGGAAGAATATGTTGAAGATTAATCTTTCATTATTGAGCAAGTATCGCACAGAATTGATGGGGTTCAGTGCAATTGGCATTTTAATGTGCCATGCTTGCGGCAATAATGTGGCGATGCCCTCATTCTTATACCAAATATGTTCCTTAGGACAAATAGGGGGTGTCAATGTTCTTTCTATTGTCAGGAATGGGAATGTATTATTCCCTCTCCAAAACCCAACGGGGGGGGGTAATCGCTTGGTATAAAGCAAGATACATAAAGCTGTTAGTTCCATATCTTCTCATGGCATTACCTTTCTTCTTATGGAAAGATGTTGTGTTTCAGGGGAACTGGAAAGACTTCTTGATAGATATAACCACAATAGCATATTGGATAAGAGGTGGTGGTGTGTGGTTTGTGGGAGCAATTATTCCTCTATACTTTATCGTGCCATGGTGGCATAAATTATTGAATGGAAAAAATTGGAGCTGGATTCCGTCTTTAATAGTTTTTATGGCTTTGCTATGCTTTGGCTCATTTAGGCATCTTGGAGAGGTCTCATTCTTCTTTGTGGGGTACGAAATGGGGAAGCATGTTAGGGACGGAAAGATAGTAAATATGATATATTGGGTGGTGCTGCCTGTCGCGTTATATGCAGTATGTCATGTAATATCAAGTTTAGAGTGGGTTCCTAGGTCGTTGCTGTTGGTAATCCCTTTCTTGGTGTTAGCAGCAATATGTTTCGACAAGATAGAACCAGCTTTGAAGAAACCGTTTGTGTTTATGGGCAAGATATCGTTGGAATCATATATGGCAAATGTGATGCTACCGGCAGTCTTTGCATTTGTGCCGTGGGTGGTGAATGGCGTAAATTATAATGTTGGGAATAGAACATTGTACCTTTGTGTTGTTGTGTCTGGGATTCTATTGGCTTATTTGGTGAATAGCGTTTCTCGGCCAGTGGTTAACAGACTCAATGGAGTAAAGGAATAACTATTTAGATAATAATCAAATAAAGAATATAATGGCAAAAAGGATTTATTTGTGCTTAGCTCACATGAGCGAAGCAGGTCTTGAACAGAAGTACATCAAAGAGGCTTTTGATACAAACTGGGTGGTCCCGCTTGGCCCCAATGTCAATGCCTTTGAGGAGGATTTGAAAAGATTCGCAGGTGAGGGCAGAGAAGTAGTGGCACTTAGCGCTGGTACTGCTGCAGTCCATCTGGCTCTGTTGGCTTGTGGGGTAGGCCCTGGAGACGAGGTAATTGTTCAGAGCTTTACCTTCTGTGCATCATCCCATCCGATTACTTACCTGGGAGCCACGCCAGTGTTCGTGGATTCTGAGAAAGAATCTTGGAACATGGATCCTGACTTGCTTGAAGAGGCTATCAAGGATCGGATTGCGAAGACGGGCAAAAGGCCGAAAGCGATTGTCCCGGTAGCACTATATGGTATGCCGTACCAGGTTGATAAGATTATGGCTATTGCTGAAAAGTATGACATACCTGTTGTTGAAGATGCGGCAGAAGGATTCGGTAGTCGTTGGGAAGGACGAGTGCTTGGAACATTCGGCAAGTTCGGTGTGTTGTCGTTCAATGGAAACAAAATGATTACCACCTCAGGAGGTGGCGCTCTGATTTGCGAGACTGTTGAGGACAAGAACAAGATTATGTGGTACTCTACTCAGGCTCGTGAGGCTTATCCGTATTATCAGCACGAGGCAATTGGCTATAACTATCGTCTTTCGAATGTTTGTGCTGGTATTGGTCGCGGACAGATGACGGTCGTTGACGAGCATATTGCCCACCATAAGAAGTTGAAGAACCTGTACAAGACGCTCTTGAAGGATGTTCAAGGAATTGAGGTTCACGACAACCCTGACGAGCGATATGACAGTAACTTCTGGCTTGTTACGTTGACCATCGATCCCGCATTGAGAGTTAAAGGGCAGGAGAATGCTTATAAGACAGTTGTTCAGGGGGCGATAGGAGGTGCGGCTGGTGTGGTACATGCCACCGATAATGCCCATACTGATTGTGAGCCAAACGATAATGTCGAAGCCATGCGTATGGTCTTGGATGCCGCAGATGTCGAAGCTCGTCCTCTATGGAAACCTATGCACAAACAGCCAGTGTACAAGAATGCTCCTGCATACGTGAATGGTGTTGCTGAGTATCTCTTCAAAGTTGGCCTTTGTGTGCCATCTGGTCCATGTGTAACAGAGGAGCAGGTGAGATATATTGTTGCTACTATCAAGGATGCTATCGTCAGATAATAAGCAAATCTTTCTCTCATTAGTCCGTTTGGGTATTGGCCATTATGGTGGCTCTTTGCCTAATCATGTTGACTGGGAGGCAATAGAATCCTTGGCTGCGGAACAAGGGCTTTCAGCCGTTGTGCTTGACGGACTAGAGAAGTTGCCAGCTATCCAAAAGCCGCCTAAACCAGTCCTTCTTCAGTGGATAGGCGAAGTATTGCAAGGATATGAGTATCGATATGAGCTTTACCGTCGCGCAATAGCGGAAATGGCTGCATTCTATAATGCGCATGGCTTTAAGATGATGGTGCTAAAGGGATACGCCTGTTCACTTGACTGGACAAAGCCCGAGCATCGCCCTACGGGAGATATTGATATTTGGCAGTTCGGGAAGCAGAAAGATGCGGATGAGCTAATCAAGAAAAAGAAGGGAATAGACGTAGATACAGGCCACCATCATCATACTGTTTTCTATTGGCGTGACTTTATGGTGGAGAATCACTATGACTTTGTAAATGTATATGCTCATAAGTCAAGCCGTGAATTAGAAACGGTTTTCAAGGTATTAGGCCAGGACGATAGCCATTTTGTTGAAGTCTATGGCGAGAAGGTTTATTTGCCTTCGCCCAATCTTCATGCGCTCTTTTTACTGAAGCACATGGTGTCGCACTTTGCGGCGGCGAATATTACTCTTAGACAAGTACTTGATTGGGCATTCTTTGTTAAGGCTCATACGAAGGAGATTGATTGGGTCTGGCTAGTTGATTTGCTGGAAAAATATCACATGAAGGATTTCTATAATTGTTTAAATGCAATATGTGTTGAGGATCTTGGTTTTGGTGTAGATATTTTTCCACAAGTCCAGTTTGAGCCGAGCCTAAAAGACAGAGTACTAGACGATATTCTTGTCCCAGCATTTACGGCGGATGAACCAAGAGGATTATTTAGACGAACACTCTACAGATACCGTCGTTGGCAAGGTGGCGCATGGAAACAGGAAATGTGCTATGGTGAAAGTCGCTGGTTGATGTTCTGGGGAGGGATATGGGCAAAGCTACTAAAGCCGTCATCGATATGAGAGAGTATATGACGCGTATCATTGCTGTCCACAACTTTTAGTGGACAGCAATGAGACAAAGTTACGATTGAAAACCGTTCGCCCCTCAAATACCTCCTAACTATCTAACTATCAATACTTTCAAAGATCTATATATAAATTTTTAGTGGACACTAATGATAATCTTTAGATGAGTCAAATGAGACACAGGGGCTGTATTCATTCTGCAATAATAGGATAGCATCGTTACGTCACTTTTGCTCCGTGGTAAACGGGTGAATAATGCCGCTCTATGTACAGTGGATGTGTAGGTGTTGTGGCGCTTGAAGAGATTGAGTAAGAACTTTAAGAGTAAACAATGGTTATAGATAAGCATATACTAGACGAATTGACCGCCCAGGCCAAAGCCTCTCCGCGCCTCCGCATGAATCATGACCTCCGCAATAGCGCAGCGGATCAATCGCAGCGGATGCTCAATGCCATAGAACCGGGGACCGTGATGCCCATCCATCGGCACATGGGCTCAAGCGAGACGGTGATATGCATCCGCGGGCACTTTGTGGAGAAATTCT
>JAEEGL012230361.1_pt1 | contig 43171 bp, 28 predicted proteins | sample 9134231 | NCBI WGS metagenome assembly JAEEGL01 (sample SAMN16246548, study PRJNA631951) | gut metagenome | biome: gut microbiome; feature: rumen; material: fiber-attached | host: Bos | place: Iran: Karaj | collected 2018-10
CCATTCTGCTCTTTAGTAAAGTTAGTTACATAGAGTTCGTTCACTATATCACTAGTATCACTGTAACCCCAATTCACTACGCCCTCTGGCCTCATGCGTATCTTATTCTCTACTCTTACATTGGTCAACTTAGCCAATATACCTAAAATATTACCATACATAATTATTACTTGTTGTTATTGTAAATGTTGAACTTGTATTGAAGAATCCGTACCCATAGATGCTATTATCGATTATCTTGTCAGATAATGTCCAAAGCTTCCTTCTCTGCTTTATCTCGTATATGATAGGTCTTACAAAGCCAAATCTATCTCTGTATATCTTGGTATGTCTATTCTTCAATGCCCTATATGCAAGGTTCAGATTATCACACCAGTTATTGGTATACTTGCTCTGAAAATTGATTTCCCTATCCACTTCATAACTTCCGAACTTATTCCTTAAGTTATTCAAGCGTATGGTAATCTCTTTAATATCATATTTTTTGACTGCTTCCATAATTTAAAAACTCTTCAAGTCATCCCACTTTTCAAAACCACTTTTCAGTTTCTTGCCTAGACTCCTAAATACAACGTAAAAGTAAGTTGATGATATTAAACTCACTAGCATTGCACCTATGAAACTACCTAAAAAAATTGTCTTTCTTGTTGTCATTGTGTTAATTCGCTTATAAATAAATTTCCTTTATCAAACATCTTTCTCACAAGTCTTTTCCTATCCTCCACAGTGTAGTTATCAAACAAGTTGAAAATCTCATTACTTGAGAATATGAATAACCCATCCTTTCTCTTTCTTACCCATCCACCATCTGGGTCATAGAACACAAAGTTGTAATCCACATGGTACTTCTCCCTAAGTTCCTTGGCAGCTTTTTTAAGGTTGTTATAGTCATCCTCAAATGTCTTATACCCACCACCTAGCAAGAAGCTCTTATTCTTCACTTGGATTGCAATGTCATTGTCAACCAATAGGTCAATCATTAGCTTTCTATCCAATTCATCGTGAGTCTTACAACCGAATCTCTCACACATTTCTTCGGATATATTATCGTCATTGTAACATGTTGAATCCTTCATCTTCTTATTCAGCCAGTTACAGAACTCATATTCGGCTGCAAATCCCCTAAAGGATGTCACAATGTAATAACCCATTATATAATCAAAATAGGTAAGCAAAGAAAACGCTTGACTTGAATATTGTTCAAATTCTTTTTTCATCCAATCTGCCCAATATGCGACATCTTCCAATGTCATGAATCTTTCCCTTGGTGGCTTATCCTCGTTATCCTTTGCATACTTAATGATTGCCTTGTATGCCTCTTCAACAGTGCTATTGAGGTCAACAATACCAAGATTCTTGCTGTACATTCTATTCCTACTGCCACTATGTTCCACAGTTGAAATAACATCTTTCCATAAGTCCCTTGGTTGTTTTCCCTTTGGCACTTCTCTGAAATAAGCATCCAATGTAAACCTTGCCCTCTTTATTCTCTCTAAATTAAAGTCGTAATCCATTTTAGCTCGTTTTATAAAACTTCTCTCAATCTATCCGTAACACTCTGCAATGGAATCAATTCGTAAGAACCATCATCCTTTAGCCAAACGATTCTCCTTGCAATTACCTTCAATCCAATGTCCTCAAGTGGTAATTGGTAGCATGAAAGCTGTAGTGTGTAATATGAAAGTGGCTCTTCATACAAATCACCGAATGGTGGTAATAGGAATTTGCCATTTTCCCTACTGAAATCCTTTCTAAGCTCCTTATTGGTCTTGAAGTCAAAGATACATAAGCCACTATTCTCATCGTTGTTTGGGTCTTTGTAATAGAACAGAATATCGAATGTTCCGCAATAGTTCTGCTTCAAGTTGGTAATATTGGTGTTCTTTCCAGTATATACCTTTGTTTCAGCCAATACAAAGTGAAGATTTGGATTCAATTCATCATAGAACTTGAGCACTGATTCCTCCTTTGGACGTGTTGGAATAAGCCAACCCTTCTCCTTAACGTACTTTGGTTTACATGACTCTGGCAAGAACTCTGGGTGTCCATTCCTTAACCATCCCAAGCCCTCACCATATTCATGGGTCAATGTTCCACTTGTTGTAGCCTTTAAATTGGTGAACTTCCATTGGTCTAGCCAATATTGCGCAGTCTCTCCATGTTTCTCAGCATATCTTTCTGCTTGTCCCTCAGAATCAAACGGATAGGCACAGAAATGATGTGTAACCTCTGATACTGATGGTAATTGTTCACCATTCAAGAAATACTTGTGTCCCTCTTCTATGAATACAAGGTCGTTGAACTCTTTCAATATCTTATTCCTAATTTTGGTTACTTCCTTTGGTTCTCCATCTATCTTTATGGTCTTTGCCATTATAATACATTATTAGATTTTAGTTATTTAATTAAAAATATTCAATAATATATGCAAAGATATAGATAAAATATTAAAAAAACAAATAAATTATATTAAAATATGTTAAAAATAAAAAAAGAGTAACCATTTCTGATTACCCTTTTTTCTTTTATAGTTGTTAAACTTTATATTGTTTTTGACTATCAGCTCCACTCTGTGCAGTAGAACCATCTGGCATCCATACAGTCCTAATTTCAGTATAACCACTTCCATTGAAACCGTATAAGTGGTAAGAAGTGCTTGCAGACAATTTTCTATTATAACCATTGCAATCACTAGCACCAGGCGTTGCAATATCACAGTAATAACTTTCTCCTGAATCGTAGTCAGTCAAACTACAATTATTATACTGATAATATCCTAATGAAAGACCATAGTCTGATGGACTATATTTATATCCACTACTCATAACCCAATTTTGGCAGTTAGCACCAATAACCTCATCAGTCAAAACATAGTGTTCATATGAGTTTGTAAGACCAGTCAACCATATCTGTATTGATTCACCTGGATATTGACATCCTCCACCGCAATTACCAACAGTTACAGTAAATTCAGCACCATCGCTTATTGTGCCAGAAAGACCAGTGAAATCACTAGTTGTACTTCCGTTGAACTTAACAGTACCACCTGTTATACTCTTTCCTGTCTTTCCAGTAACATCAACAGTTCCTAGATGTTCTTCACCACCTGCATTAACGGCTTCAGCAACGCCACATGAAACAGTGCTTCCATCACTCAATGTTATTGAAACTACTTCAATAGTACCATATTCTGCATTACAGTTATGTCCTCTGAAGCTAATTGTATCAGTTTCACCACCTCCAGCTCGCTGAGTAATCGTAGCAGTTTTACAAACTGTACCATCCATCTTAATTTCAATAGTACCACTTCTTTCGGAACTAGTGGTATTCTTTTTGTGGTCAACCATAATTCCACCATTTTCGAATCTAATTGTAACCCACTCTGGTGCAGTATAAGACATGCGACTTGTACAGTCTCTTGGGTAATTACCTTCAGCACCTTCTGAGCCTTCCTCTGAAGTAGCTGTAATAGAGCGAGTCATATCAACACCACTACAATCACATGTGCCACCGCCACCACTAGCTGAACATCCACTACCCTTAATGTAGTCTTGTGAACTAGAGCTACTTGGACTAAAAGAGTCTATACTAGAAGAAGCACTTACATAACTAACACCATCCCAGAATTCATTTGCATCAATTGTATTAGAACCAGAAGAATGACCAGAATCAATTGTTATATCCAAGCCTTGACTTGAAGTAGTTGTACCTCCTCCAGAAGTATTAAGAGTAGCACTAATTGTAGTACTTACAGTGACTGTCGTATCAACAGTTCTGTCAGCAGTTGCTGTCACGGTTAATGTTGTATTGCTTGAATTAAGTGAACAGCCAAGACTGATATTAACATTTGTCTTACCACCGCCACATCCACTTACTGTATAAGTTGTACTACCAGTACAACCATTACTATCAGTGTATGTAATGGTGAATGTGCCATTCGCAGTAAATGTAGCTACGCCACTATCATTAATTGTTGCCCCAGCGGTAGGGCTTATACTCCATCCCATATATTTATACTTTTATTAATATATTATTATTTTAATATAAATATTATATTGTGTATAAATATTTATATACAATAAACATTATATATTATGAAAAAATTATTTAATCTTATAGTAAAGTTCTTTAAAAAACTCTTCGGTATCAAAGATAAAGAAGAACAAACACAAAATCCTCAAGTAGAACAAGAGAATAAATGTCCTGAATACCTTATTCATCCAAAAAGATTGGAATGTGGACTTGTTAAATTTAACATTAAAGAACTATAATAGAAATCCCAAGCTAGACTCGTAGTTTGGGATTTATTATTATTATTAAAATATCCTAGGGATTGGCTACCCTAGGGTATTTTTTTTATTTATTGTCGCTAATCATGCGAGAATGTTATAGTACAACCAGTACCAGTGTAGGTAATGTTGTAAGTCTTACTACATCCACTACATGTAACTTGCTTACTTGTTGCTGTTTCTGTACAGTTACAGTTACCTTGAGCATCTTGTACACAGTTGGTATATGCTGTACCGTTTACAGTAATGGTTTCGCCTGGATGTTCATCACAATTGTAGTCTTCCCACTTAGTTTCCTTGCTACAGCTACAATCATTGTTACCACTTCTGGTGAATGAAACTGAGTCACTAGCATATCCACCACCACTACTAAATTCAAAGCTTAATGAAGCAGAACCAGCACAATTTGTAGTAGGACATGTTACTGAGCCGAAACTACCACTCTTAGAACCCAAGCTAACACTTTGACCTGTATCGGTTATAGCCGTTAGACTAGTATATTCTGTACCGCAAGAATCCTTCCAATGCTTCTGTACTTTATAATAACCAGTTGCTGATGCGCCATAGTTACCTCCACTACATCCAAATGATGTTGATGTTGTAGCCCATGCAGTTACACCAGTTGCAATATTCTTATCCCATACACTATAAGAACCAGTCAATGCTTTCTGTGTTATTGTGATTGTATTACTCTTATGATAACCACCTCTGAATGTAACGTCAGCATATATACTATCGGTTCTTGAATTTGCTGATACACTACCATTCTTTCCTATTGAATAAGATGTACAATTGCTAACTGAACCGTATGTGGTATGATATGCCAATTCTCCGCATATACTTGCTACATTGGTTGAAGAAGAACCAGTTGCGCAAGATGATGAGTTCATTGACTTTGTGTATCTATTATAGTTGTATGTGTATGACAATGTAGCACTATCACCACATTCACTCAAATTACCACTTCCGCTTCTAGAAATTGACAATGTACTGAACCTAGTATACTTCAATGACAAGTCTTGCTGTCTAACCAATTGGTTTGCTGCATAAGACCCTCCAACAACTATACCGTCTCTGTCTCCCTTCGGAGTAGAACCTTGTTGCCAATTCTGTATAAGTGAACCTCCAGTCAACTCTGCATACGTAGGACAATATGTATTATCTGAATGGTTGACAGACATCGCAGCTCCGTTTGTGCTGTCTTGTACCTCATTTCCAATGAAGGATTTAAGGTATCCGATTGTAACAACCCTCAGACATTCGTTTTGATATTCTGAACAACATGCCATATTCTATTGTCTTATTTTATTGTATGGAACGGCAGTTGCCCACCGTTCCATTTATTTTCAAGTTGACTTATTAGTCCTTATTTTCAAATTTTGCAAGCTTATCTTCAAGTTCAACAATTTTACCATTAAGATGGGCGCAGAAGTTCTCAAGATATGCAATCTTCAACATCATAAGTGATGTGTAATCAACTGCAAGGTGTCCATCCTCCTTAGTGTATACAAGCTCATTAAGTCCTGCTTCTTGCACCTCTTGAGCGATAACACCATACATCTTGTTCTTATCATTGTCTTCCTTCAAGTTGAATGACTTGATAGGTATGTTCTTTGCCTTATTGAAGTCTTCACGTGCAACAAATTCAATATTCTCCTTCAAATCACGGTCTGAAGAATAGATTGCGCCACTAGCAGTAATTGTACCAGTTACACAAAGTGGACCGTCAAAGTTATAGCAAGTTCCATTCCAGTTTGTAAGGTCACTCACCTTTCTTGGGATGATGAAACACTTATCATTTTGGAAGTTTGTGCTGTCATTTGCTGAACATCCAGCATTGGTTCTAACATCACCATAAGTCCAAGAAAGAACCTTCTCAAGACCTGTTGTAAGGTGAAGAGTACCACCAATGTATGTATCACCGCTTACAGTCAAAGCACTAAGGATTGTTGTGTTTCCATCAATCTTTGTTGTACCAGTAATATTGTAGTTAGTAAACTTGTTATTAATTGTTGTACCACCCTCGTTGATTGTTGTACCGCTTACATTGATTGTGGTTGCTGTTGAACCGCCACATGATACACCAAGATTTGTTGTTGGAGCATATACATTAGCACCAGTCTTACCACTCAAACAGATGGTGTCAGCACTAACATTTACATTAGTTGTTGCACTAAGGAATACAGTGTTACCAGTCTCGTTAATGGTAGTACCATTAATATCAAGAACTGTTGTCTGACCACTACCATCACACTTCTTACCTATCTTGGTGTTGTTTCCACCTCTGAATCCTGCTACATCTGCTGCACTCAAACAAACGTCACTTCCATTACCAGTTGATTCAATGGTGGTAGTTCCAGTGCTTGTTATTGTTGTATTACCACTTTCGCTAATTGTAAGATTCTCACCACTAATTGAAGTATCCTTCTCAATGATGGTAAATGTACCAGCTGAACTGCACTGCTCGAACTTACCAGCATTGGTCTTTACATTGAATCCATTACAGAATTCGAAGTCTGCTGTACCACCACTATTACTACACTGCTTAAGTGAGTACTTATCAGTTGTTATATCAACCTTACCACAAGAACTGATAGTGGTATTTGTCTCATTCAATGTTAAGTTAGTACCACTGATAGTAGTTGAAGGAGTCTTAGCTGAAATGCTAGTAGCCTCATTTATGGTAAGTGTATTACCACTAAGAGTCGCAGTAGTTGCAGATGCGTTAGAAGTACCGATGATTGTAGTAGCTGTAGTTGCACTTGTGTATGCACTAGTTACTCTTGTATCAGCAGTATTAGCTCTTACATTCAAAGTCTTAGTCTGGTTAGCATTTGAACAATCAGAACCTATGTTTGTTGTATTAGCACCCTTGAATGCTCCAATATTATCTGAAGTCTCGCAAATCATATCCTTTGCATAGATAGTTATATCACTACCTGCTCCAGTTGATTGGATAGTTGTACTACCTGTAGAGTTAATGGTTGTATTACCAGTTGTATTGATTATAGTATCACCACTCTCATTTGTAGTTGTAGTACCACTGTGATTGATTGTTGTTGTACCGCTTACGTTCTCAACCACGTCTCCTTTGGTTGTTTCAGTAACACCAGTATTATTGGTGATTGTAACAGCTTGGTCATGAACCTCTGTTGTAGTACCGCTTACATGAAGGTTCTCAGTGCCAACAACTGTAGTTCTTGTAGTTGCACTCTCATTAAGAGTTGTAATCTTATCAGTCTCGTTTGTTACTGTTGATGCCCTATTGGTAATTGTTTCAGTCCAATTAGTGTTGGTATCAACAACATCAGTAGTCTTAATGGTTAATGTGTGACCAGTATCTGTACCATATGTGTTTCCACTTGCTCCATCACCGATTGTTGTATTACCACTAAGGTCTGTTTGTACTGTAACAGTTAATGAACTAAATGATGGGTTTGCACCAATCATAGCATAACGTGACATGTCGATTGCGAAACCTGCGCCATCAGTCACACCATCATCTGTAGTTGGGTTAACACACTTTCCATAGATGTCCTTTGAACCGTTAACCTTATTGTGTTTTGCTGTGTTGCTTGCTGCAACTTGGTTAAGCTTAATGATAAGGTTTGACTTGTTCTGCAAAAGGTCATTATTAGTTACACTGTTAGGACCAGTTGAACCAGTTGGACCGTTACTACCACGAGTATAACCCTCGTAAGGCATAACTTCCTTCTTCTCAATCCAAGTAATAATCTGCTCGTCTGAAGAGAATCTCTTAACCTTGTCCTCTGAGTTTCTAATTGAAAGGAATTCTTGATTTGCAGCATTATTCACCGCAATTTCACCTACCTCAAGTGAGGCTGCTGTTGGCTGCTTGTCAGGTATACTACTGTGTATGTGAAGCAGCTTTTTTCTGTCTTTTGCCATAATTAATTATTTACTAAATAGTATTATTAAAAAAGCAAGTAAGGACTTGCTTAACATTATTTTTTTATAATAAATATCGAGTCAAAATAAAAGTTTTATGACGTTTTGTATGGTTTATATAAATTATATCCAAATACTTGAAAAATAGTGACGAAATCGTTATATTTTATATATGGGATATGTATATTTAATCGGAGAAATCGGTAATGAGGGAAAATATAAGATTGGTTCAACTAGAGCCAAGAGTGTTGATAAGAGGCTGAAACAGCTTCAAACTGGCAACTCCTCCCTTCTATATGTTAAGGATAGTTTCGAGACAGCTCATCCATTCAAGCTTGAGAAAATGCTCCATAATCACTTTGGAGATAAAGCCCTTATTGGTGAGTGGTTTGAACTATCTGAAGCCGACACAGAGGCTTTTAGGGGCATCTGTGAGGAAAAGATGAGGGTTATTAATTCATTGAAGGATAACCCATTCTATTTTAATGCTAGAATTGTACCTATGAAAACTAATTTTGATGCTAAGAACAGTAATGGTAGGGTATATGACCAAGACATGATGAAGAAATTGATTGAGGATTACAACTTCAGATTGAAAACTTATGGTGAAATTATTGGAGAACTTACCCACAAAAATTTGGATTTTTAACTTTTTTTATATATCTTTGCAAAAATCTATTAAAATTAATGATAAAACAAATAATTCATTTAGCGGATATACATATCAGGAATTTCCAACGCTTAGAGGAATATTCCATACAGCTAGAAAAGGTTGTAGATAAATGCAAAGAACTCTGTGAGGGGTTTGAACAAGACGAGGTTAGGATTGTTATAAGTGGTGACTTGGTACACTCCAAGAATACCATATCAAACGAGCTTATGGTGTTTACAAGCTATTTCCTAAGACAACTTGAGCAGATAGCTACCGTTATCGTTATAGCTGGCAATCATGACCTAATCGTAGAGAATCAAGCACGTACTGACACAATGACAGCATTGTTTGACACAGCAGATTTCCAAAACTGCAAGTTCTTGGATGCAATGTTGGAATACAAGAGTGGTTGTGCGATAGATGAGAATGTAGTATGGACACTTTACTCAATCTATGATGATTTCATGAGACCTACAACCATTGAAGAGACAAAGGAAGCAAACCCAAATGCAAGGTTTATTGGATTGTTTCATGGTCAGATAATTGGTTCTACACTTAATAACGGTTATGTATCAGATAGTGGTCTTGATGGCTCTGCATTTGAGGGATGTGATTGTGTAATGGCTGGACATCTTCATAAACGCCAAGTAATGAAATGTGGCGATACAGAGGTTGTATATCCAGGTTCATTGATACAACAGTCATATGGTGAGACCATATCACAGCATGGATTTGCTGTTTGGAATCTTGAGGATATGTCTTATAAGTTTATTGATGTTGATAATGATTATGGTCTTTACGATGTCGAGATAAACAATATCGATGATGTCGATGAAGACAAAGAAAAGCTGATTAACTTCTAGTTAGTCAGCTTTTTTAATATATTCTATGAATCTTCATTTCACCATCTTTATGGTGTTCCAATTGAATATTAATCGTCTTATTACTCTTCTCTTGGGTAAGTTCGATATATCCTATTATATCTGAAAGTGGAATTGATTTTAATTCCAATGTAATTGAGTCATTATCTTTCTCAATTTTATACACAAAAGGCTTTCCGTTATAAGTACACTCCCATCCAATAGGGTTTTTGTTAACTTCAGATTTGACCATAAACTTTATTTTATTCTCATCTAATATCTCGTATTTATAGATTCTGAACATGTATTTTTGCTCAACAGATTCCCTAAAGTTAGGCTTAATCCTTATTCTAGCCCTATCCTTATTATAGTTCTCTATAAGGATATATTCAACATTCTTAATAGATGATAAGTCAAACGTAAGACGTAGCTTATCAATACCTTCTTCGCTATATTTAATCGTGTTGTTTGACGTAAATATAACAGCCCAAGGAATGACATTATTATTATCATCCCTTGAGTTGACTGTTATATAATATACATTTTTATCAGACTTATTGAGGTCTAATTCGTAATCTAAATCGTAATTTTCAATCTTTATCATAACTAATTGTTTTTGACTGTAAAGGTAACAGTACCTCCGTCTTTCTGGCAGATTTCCGTTCCATCACTCTCAAGTGATATACTACAAGCTCCCTTATTTTGAGTAACTGTTAAAGACTCTTTTCTAGGACATCCACCCTTTTCAGTTGAGAATGACACTTGCAAGGTAGCTGTTCTTTCACTTTGGCTACTATCATTTGGCGTAATTGTTCCAGCGTAGATAAATCCGTCTCTGTATGTGACGTTCTGAATCCAACTTGGTATTTCACTACCTGAATGCTTAGTAGCAGTAGCTTGTATGCTACAATCCGAAATAGGAGAATATGTGACTGTATATGAACATTCACCTCCACCACCTTCTACGCTTATACTTGTTACACAATCATCGTAGATGTAACTACCAATTACAAGGTTACTTCCACCATTGCCAGGTAATGTATTTGCTGGATAAACACTAAATGTTGCATTGTCACAATCACACTCAACTACTGGGTCTTCATCATGTGGGTCTTCATCATTATTAGCACCCTTTTGCCATATTATAACAGTATCATAGCAGTTCATTCCGTTTACTTGGAATGTAACACCACCTTCACGGTCTGAACCTTCATTAGCCTCTACTGAATATGAAATGGAGTTACCTCCAACGTTGACATTAACCCAATTAGGATGGTCAATCAACTTTAGTTCACACCCTGAATATGAATCAGTAAATGACGAACTTGTTGTTTCTTGTAATCTATACCTACTAGTTGTTACACATGTATCACAATTATCTTTACATGGTGTCTTATCTTGCTTGTAAGTAACCTCAAATTCATTACATTTCTTTTGTCCTTCAGTGCAAGTAACTAAACTTGGAGGTAATGCAGACTTCGCTTCTTCCTTAATATCACATGGAGATTTTTTGAAGACGTAATCAACTTTTCTATCTGCATATTTCTGCTGGCTAGTATTTTTAGTTGCACTAAAATTAGCACTACCGCCATTACATCTATTACCAGTCTGAGAAGTAAGTGCTAAGTTATAGCATTTAGATTCATCATAGCAATCAGTTTCTGATTCTGCTGAGTAAGGTAATATGTCTATGACATCTTCATATGTGTTACCACTTGTGACACCACTTGAACAATCATCATATACGGTTATCGCTGAATACTCCCAAACAACCTTCATGCTACCTCCATAATGAGGAAAAGCATAATCATCTGTTACAGCAATCCAATTACCGAATGTATCCTTATAGAATTTCTTGATAGAACTAACATCAACACAGTATCCAGTATCTGCTTCACAAACACTACTACAATCACCAGTATAGTTAACGTCTTTTCTACGTGTTATACTAAGTGGTACTACTACATCTACCCCTTCTTCAACACAAGATTTGTGATTAGTCCAAGTGTACCCACTAGTTTCTTTATGGGATTTACAACAGCCAGAACCTGTACAACCACTGATTACCCATTTGATGTCTTGTGCCCTACCGTCAAATCTACCAAATGAGGTTTTAGTGTTACAGTCTTCATCGGTTTCAATCTTCTTATAATCAAAGTAAAACCATATAGTCTCACCACTTGGAGAGACATCATTGATAAGAGTACCAGCTGAATTAACATAGTAAATATCACTGATTTCATAACAAGTTCCAGTAGGAGTATCACAGCAGTTCTCTGGCATTGCCACATAACAAGTATCTGTCAGTGTAAAACTACATGAGCTACAATCACCATCAGAAAAATGCCAACTTATATCTTTATTTCTATCCTCTTTCTTACAGTTATATTCTGTAATATCAGGACATGGAAAAGTTGTGACATTCGTTTTCTTAGTTCTATTGATGTTACCACAAGCATCTTCAGTAGTAAGCCAATAATCAGTGATTCCACTCAATGTTTGAGAACGTACTGACAATATATGCGGAGAAATATAGGAACTTATTTTTTCACAACTACAAGTTGTTGGATTACAGTTTTCACAGTTTGGGTCAGGTTCTTGCACAATAACATAATTGATAGTACAACCATGCCAATCGATTGAGCCTCTACTAGTTCTTTCTGAACATCCATTGATGCCTATATATACTGATTCACAATAAGTTTGTACATCATCACCAAAACATGCTCCCTCATCAGTAATAACACCAAGCCAGCAAACATTAACATATTCGTTGTCATAACCAACACGTAAGTTTATTGTTTGCTGGGTTGCACGTGACGAACCATTTACTTTAAGATAATATTTCATTTGTTATTACTTTTCATATCTTATTTGTAATATTGCTGTTGACGGAATCATCTGTGTGAGATAGTTCATAACAACATCATCAATATATTTCATTTCGCATTCTCCCTTACCATCAGTTCCAAACAAGTCATTGTGCAATTTAAAGGTAATTCTTATTACCTTGGTATTCATTTTTTGGTTTGAAACTTCGTTCTTACCAACCAAATGTATCTTGCTGTCGCTAGCATAATCAGAAACGCTAAATCCATAACTATTTATTGTACTCTTATATCCAGTATAATCGTTATAGCATCTTTCATCGAACATGTCATTTTCCAATGCATATTTGAACAAATGCTTATAATACTCGAAATATTCTTTACCATTGTCATATGTCATCATACCATTATGAGGGTTATTACCCTTGTTATCATTTATAATGGTATCCAACTTCTTATAATCAGCATCACCTATTGACAATCTCTTCCATCCATCTATACCCTTTGCTGAATTATATAATTTATTACTTTGAGAGAAATCACCAATTCTGAAATAATTGGTATAGTTAGCTGCGTTAGGGTCAACAATACTGAATAGGTCACTACAGTTATTTATGTCATTTTCTCCAGTACACTGTATTGTACCATTAACAATATAACAATTTATTGGCTGACCATTTGGTATTTCGTTGATGTTAATGCTCTTAACTGCACCATATCTATCATACACTCTGATAACCTCATCATAGTAATAATCATAACCAGCTCTAACTACTCCGTTAGCCTTTATAAGTTCGATATAACTACCAAAATTATCCCTCTTGATGTCATAAACCACACCTGCTAATACGGCAATGTCTGACTTGATTTTTGTTACATATACAATCTGTCCATTACTAATTTCATATGATGGGACTGACAACATTTCTTGTAAGGTATCGAATCTTCTAATATTTCTTACAGTTTCCTTGAATAATGGTTCATTTCTTGTGAATACAATATTATCATCAGCATCAAATTGGAATGGGTACATGCTACCATGCTTAAATGCCTTGTCTTCCCATCCACCTCTCATTTGGAAGTATGGATTACCATCATATTGTTCGTATTTCTCAAAGTTTGGATACAATGTTCTAGTATTGTTACTATTTTGTACATACTTAACTGGTAATCCTTGATATGGAAGATAAGTTGTATCAGAACCGTCTCTATTATAGTTTGACACAGACCTATAATCATATGTAATCGTCTTGGTAGAGTTAACCCAATCTATATGATACATCTGATGTGGTTCATCCCAACAGTCGGTTATTGTGTTACTTGTGGCAACATATTCAGTTATTTCATAATCATAGTTAAGACTCTTACAACTATTGTCAAAACTATTAGTCCATGTTTTATTTCTCAAACCGAACATACCAAGAATCATATCTATACCTTCAAGTGTACCCTTATGACGCCAGATTGCACGAGAGTTAAGCTTAAGTCTTCTTAAGAACTCGTTGTTAACGTCATGATAACTATACACTCTCTCATCTGTATAGGACTTAATTCTGTTTCTTAAAATTGGGAATGCTGCGCAAGAGTCCATACGTGTTAACTCATCTGCGCTTGCATAACTTTTCTTATATTTACCATCGCCACCATTTACCTTATATTCACAAGTTGTAGTACCGCCAGTACAACAACTCATGAAGTAGCCATTCTTGTCATTTCCAAGAAAATCCTTTGTATAAGGTTTTACATCACCGCTAGCCTCAACGAAATGCAATTCAATTGTTGCACAATCAGTACTTAACTTTGCGCTTTGGTTGGTATATCCACTTACGTCAAATGGAGTTACCAACTCAACATTCCATCCTTCATTCTCAACAGTGTCAGTCAAGAAGTAATCTGGCAAGTTACCTCTTTCATCGTATGTAACTCTGTTAAGATTCTTTATATTATTAATGTATGATAATATCTCATCGAATTCCCTTGCGAAGACTCTTAAGGCTTTCTGTACCTTCTGTCCACCAAGGACATACTCTTCCTCATCACCCTCAACATATTCACGTGTATAAGTCCAGTCAAAGTTCTTGATAGCCTCATGGGTCATTGACCTATATAGGTTATCAGTGAATAACTCATCGTAGAACTCTCCAATCTGTGAAAGTCTTGTGGTATATGTATTAAAACCATAAGAACTTGCGTCTATATTATAGCCACCATCTGAGGTTGGGAAGATGAACTCCTCAAACTTTCTAGTATAACCTTCATCAGTCTCTTCGATAACAGAGAATACAGCCTTATACTTAGGAGTTGTATTTCTGTTCAATATAAGCTTTTGGAAATTATCACATTCATTATAGAATGAATCCAAGTATGGTTTATCTGGTGTAATATGCTTTCCAACAAAATTACTTGATAGATAATATACTATATCATCATCGCCAAGATAAGCACTAATGCTAACATTACCATTCAAAGTGATTTGAGCTACCTTATCACCCTTACAAGGATAATATGTACTTGCAGAAGCACTTGTTACTGTTGTAGAATCTGTTGATGCTGTATATCTTATGTAATTGTCCTTACCAACCTTCTCTGAATAATAATACTCTGATTTCCAACTTGATATTGCAGTGCCATCTATTGTGTATGCACTATATCCACCATTAGCGAAATATTTAAGTGGATTTGTCGCATCTTCTGGAACCTTTGCTGAATGCATGTCAATACCAAAAGGATTTACAATATACTTTAAACTATTGCTTCCCAATACTGGTCTATCCTCTATAATACTACCATCAACTGTTTCAGTCTTGGTATAATATACATTCTTATCAGTTCCATAAAGTTCACCTGGAAATCTAGCGATAATGTCAGTTATTGAAGCACGGAACATTTCTGACAATGAGCCATAATAACAAAAATCACGGAAATCATAGTAATCTTGCTTAAGAACAATCTTAGTATCGTCATCATCCTCATCATTAGATACAATAGATTTAAGAGCAGTAGCAGTCCAAATGTTACCACTCACCTTATTCTCAGTCCATTTTTTTCTGTTATACTGGTTGGATATACCGCCATCATCCCTTACCGTAATAATAAAGTTATTACTACGATAAATTGGCTTCTGTCCTGGAGCGAATTGATTCAAACCACCAATGGTAGTAATATCACGTTCAAAGATAGTACTACCATCTGCAAGTGTCTGGTGCTTTGATTTCAAGACATAATTACTATGTGATTTAATATATTGTGGCATAATTATCCTATCTTATCCTCAATTGTCTGGCTAAAATCTATACCATTCTCTTTATTTTCCTTAACCTCATATACTGGTTTACCACTATACTGGTCTTTCAATGTGAAGTGCTCTGCTTGGTGATAAATTTCACTCTTATCATTGAATGTAGTAACAAGACCGTTATCCAAGTCTCTAAGCTGGCTACCCTCCAACATGTAGCTGATTGTGTCAGCATCATGGGTTGTCATTTCAATGTCAATCTGTATTGGTTCAAACAAAGTGTTAACCAACAAAATCTCTTGTCCAACCTTTCCTATATATGGACTCTGATTATCCTTAAACATAGGTGCTGCTGAAGGAGAAAGTGTAATGAATGTCAAAGTTGAGCTATCTTCATAACGATAAGTATAAGTCTTATCACTTGATGTTGCTGGCATTGTTACCACTGGTTCACACTTATTATTAGATGTGATGATTCTGTAGTAGTCTTGTCTACCACCATTGCTATCAAGATATACGATTCGATAACCAGCTAATTCATTATTCTTTAAAGCCTTTTCCTTAACTAGACTATTAGTGGTAATCTTTGACGTATCTAGTACAATACCCCTAACATCAGGGAAAGCTGTCAAATTACCAATATCAGTTATTGTTGTCTTGGTCTCTTTTGGCTTAATGTATACCGTATAGAAACCCTTCTTATTAAACTCACTAAGTGGTAGCTGAAGGTTATACATACCTTCAGGATATACATCAACATTGTCATCCTCTCTCTTAGCTCTTGTGAGCACGCTAGATGGCAAATTCTTAAATGTGGCATTGCTTAATGAATCATAACTTCTCGTTTCATGATAACAAAAAGAAATATCCACTAACTGATTTATATCTCCATCCTTAATATTAATTGGAATTGTTGTACCGTAAGCACCTAAAGCTCCCATGTTTTACTTTTATTAATTCTCCATTATTTTAAAATATCCATTTCCATACTGAAGCATACTTTCAAGGCTTGTGACCTCTCCAAGCTTCAGATGTTTCTCGAATGCAGAGTTTATTCCTCTGTCTATATAAATATTGCTCTTTACACTTTCTGGGGCTGCAATACCAAACCTATACTCCTCCATTATGATAGGTGATTTTGTATCTCCAGATTCCTCATAATCCGCATCATATTTCCTAGAGGCTGTTATATTGAAAGTTGATAAATTATCCCCATAAGGAGTATTATATGTATTGGATTCTATTATATTCTCTTTCTGTTTTAATTTATATACATAAATCGGATAACTTACAGAGTGAACACTTGGTTTTGATACATCACTTGGTGAAGCTGACATATTTTCAGTCTTTAACTGATATTCAACTCTTGTCTTTTGGAATTGTACAGTTTCAACATATTTAACACCTTCTGATGAAAGTTGTGCTTGATTGTTTACCAATGTGTATATATTGCCGACATGATATGTAACATCGCAATAGATGTCATCATCATATATTGATGTAATGATTCTAGTTTGCTCTCCGTCATCTTCAGTGGTAAATGTTGCTTCCTTTGTATTCTTAACAGATGTAGAACTATTAATGGTTTCAACAACCTTCAACTTTTCTGAAACAGTTCTTTCTGTCTCTGAATCTTTACCTCCGTCAACAAATTTATAATAAAATTTCATGGAATCAATTACATCACCCTTAAACATACCCTCATGACCATCTACGTTAACAATATTGGTAATTACACCCTTCTGATACAATGGTTCTAGTACTTCACCTTCCTTTGGTTGATGATTTTTCTTAGTACCAACATCATATAAGCCCTCAACCATATTACCAACATCATCTGTAAGATAATTGTCAAGGTGTATATACTGAAGCTTAGATGAGGTGTAACCAGTTACGTTAGCAGAAGTTGTAGATAATGGTAGACTAGTCCAAGCTGAATCATCACTTTCCTTCTCCATAAAGGTAGAATCAAATTTATATCCCTTACCACTTGTAAGTTTCTGCACCTTACCATCTTTTATAACATATGTTCCAGTCTTGGTGTTAGCAGTTGCTCCATAACCATCACCAGTTCTATAGTCAACACCAACCTTATACTCTTCACAAAATATAGTAAATTCTCCCAAATCTTCAATAGAATTCTGTAACTCAATCGGAGAAATAATACGAGGAAGAAAACACCCAGAGACTTTAGAATTTAAAGAACGTATATTAGATTGTATAGTTGAATACCAAGCATTCATTCTTGCTAGTTCTGCTGCACCACCACGCTTAACGTATTCAACGCATTCACAGCAATCAGAAGATGCTGAACAACTTGCTTCAGTCGTATATGAAGCGAATTGGCTTCTATCATTAAACCAACCTATCCATTTTATCACATCTGGGTAATACAATGTATCTCTTTGCCAATAATCTTGCAAACTATGTGGGAGTTTATACGTTGGTATTACATTATCACAAATCCATTTATAGAAACCATTATCTACTGATTCTATAATTCCAGAAGTTTGACACGCAGTTTGACTTCTTGTGTTAGAACTTACAACACCACCCATACACGCTATTTCAGCATCTAAGTCTACGTATGTTTGCCTATCGTTTCCAAGTCTTAAATCATCAGGCCACCTTTTACTTTCGTTATCATAATATTGAGTTGCAGAACTGTATACTGTGCTACAATGACCATAATCATTAAGTAATTTGTAATATTCCTTGAATTTATGATACCAAACGCTTAAACGCTCAAATGAAATAACGCCACAGCTATCATGTGTATTACAAACGCTACCATGTATCTCTACATTACATGGTATTAATCCATAGTTACTTGGATAAGCATAACCCCTAGCCTTCAATGCATCATCATCGAAGGTAATAGGGGTTGTGGTTCCTGGAATATAAGCAGGCACAACACTAGGCAATCTGCTAGTCATTGGCTCTAATGATATTGTCTTATATATTTTCCTCATTGTACTTTGGATTTACATTTATTACTGCTGTTCCATAATCACTTAATGGGTTTTTATCTTCCATTATCTTGATTTCGAATAGATTCAAGGTAGCTGACCCATCATCATTTATCTTTATGTATCTATCATCGAACACATAACCGTATTCCTTGTTTTTAAAGTCATAGACAGCATATAATGGTATGTATGATTGTCCATATACCCAAGACAATGGAACGCCTTTCTTAAGCTCTTCCAAGTCTGCTAATGTATATGCGGTTACTGGGTTGACATCACTGCTGTTAGCCACTTTAGCCCATTTCATCGGAACAATGAATGGAATGGTTTTACCAATTCCTGCATGGTTAAATTCGATTTTCATATAAATAGGTTTTGGATGTAATTTTTGAGCGTATTCCCTAAACATATAGATATAAAAACCTTCAGATGACGTATCTGTTGTATATTTGTTGTCTATAACCAATCTAGAGTCCAATCTTTTTCCATCATCCTTAAGAGATATACAGAAATTATGAGTAACTCCCTCTTCTGTATAAGCCACATTTATAAAATCATCTGTATCTGTACAGCTATTAGTATGTCTTGTTTCAGCCGATGTTGCCAAACGCTCAGTGTTAACTCTTATCTTATTGGAGATAATACAGTCCTCTAGCTTAACGTCATATCCCAAGAATTGATTTACGCCCTTTCTTGAGTTGTCAATGTATTTCTTATATAGGTCATGCTCATTTAAGAATATTGATGATGTTGCAAGAAGAGACTGCGTTTGTGGGTCACATGTATCATAGAAACTAAACCTCAAGAATGATTTTGATATTTTCGATTTCTGATAGAAAACATCATTTCCTGTAAAGTTTAAGAAACCTAACAAGTCTGAATGTTCCATCATACTAGCATATTTATACTCCTTCCTCTCTACATTTGTTTCAGCAGATATAGCCCTTAACATAGAATTGTATGGTTCATAATCGGTAATGAACCAGTTGCACAATCCACTTAGAGCGACATTATTATAATCCTCGTTGACCTTCCAACTGTCAAGGTTTCTTGTTCTAAAGTGCAAGTTGACATTTATTGAATGAATTGGTGTAAAGTCTGTATCAGAGCCTTTATACTTATCACTTGTCATTACCTTTGGGGTATAGACATCTTTTTCGAGGTCAACAATTCTATTAATTGCCTTTTCTAGCTCTCTATCCGTGAATCCTTTCTTTATAGCTTCACTCCTAAGAAGATTGTTATCCACGTTTACATTCATGTTAATTGGAATGCTTACATAACCATTCTTATTCTCAATCACAAGTCTATTGAAAATGTCATGAGCATCATCACTTGATTTTGGGTCTAAAACTGATGAGAATACAGATTCCTTTGATATAGGCTTTGTACCCAATACCTTATTATTAACTTGTACTGAGAACTGGTCTTGTTCCGTTACAATCTTCTCAGCAAGAGCTATTTGCATACTCTGTATCTCAGAATATGAATAGTCATTTGGATTTATAGATGCCTTGCATATGAATAGAGAATTACCTTTAACCTCATCAACAACGAACTTAATCTTATTTGGTATTGCCAATTCTGCTATTGTGGTATCTCCAACTTCCTTAACAATATAGCTGTTACCTTCTATGGTTACACCTGAATAACTCTTGATACTGTATGATTCGGTAGTTGGGGATGAATTTGCATCTGTAATAACTCTTCCATACCTAGTTAGTCTTCCACCACTAAGTTTCATTGGAACTTGTTCATCATCGATGTAAACATATGCGATGGTATTATCTAAGTCATCATATACGATGTCATACTCATTTCCATCGATTAAGGCTTTATCGAATAACTTAGATTCAACAAAGTACTTACTTCCGTCATATAGGACTGCACCATCTTTTACATCGAGATAGCATGAGTTATTATTCAATGAATATACAAAGGTAATTTCTTCACCAACTCCGATAGTTGCACCTTGTTTATCAAGTCTAAGCATAATCAGCCTTGAAGATTCAGATTCCCTATAGTCATTTGATACGAAATATTCATCACTACCAATCTTTATAAAGGCATTAAGTTTAGTCAAGTCGTTAATGTCTTGTATATCACCGCCAATACTAACAGTAACTTCGCTAGCATTATCATCTGTCTTAGCTAAAACGGTATAGCTTCTCATATCAGAAACATTACCATTATAAGGTACTCGGCAAACGAAATTTGACCCACTAGTAATAACTGGACAATAATGTTCCTTATACTTAACATAGAAGAAACGACTACAATATTTAATATCCTTTGGTTTATACTCAGTGAATGGTGTTGCGTATGCCTTAAACTTACATACATCATGTACTAAAGACGCATCATCATAAGGCATGCAATAGATTGAATCGCACCTTGTTACGTCTTCAATGGTTCTGCCATTGTTTGTGTATCTTATAGAACCCTTAGTACCATTTGGCTGTTGCTCATTCTTATCAAAGATGTATTGGTTTCCATCTATTGTAACATAACCATCCTCAATCCAATAAATCGTATCGAGTTTAATCTTTCCACCATTAGAACTAGTCGTTACATCTTGCTCTATGATATTTGGAACGATTTTATCGCCTACCCTCTTATAAGTTTCACACTGCCAATTCTTTATGGTATAGCTTCCACTACCATTATCGTAGAAAAACTTATCGTTTATCTCTACATAGTATTTGGTAGTACCATTAAGGCTAAAACTTTTAACTGGGTATTCTTTTCCCCTTGCGATAATATATCCAGTTCTTGTGACAACTTCTGTGTCAACATCAAAGATTGAATTCTTATTTGTGATTGGACTAACAACTGAAATGTTATTATATCTTTCGAGGTGATAGATAGAGTCTGTTACACCAGAAAAGTATGACAAATCTGGTGCAACATATTTTTCTCTCCAAACTATGTTATTGTCTTTGAAATCGTTTTCAGTAAGTCTTACCTTATATTTTAACATTTTATCTCATCGTCTTTAACATAATTATTTTCCTTCTCAATTTCCATTTCCCTACCGATAACATCATCTTCAGAATATAGTCCATATAGGTCTAATGGGTCTTGTCTTCTCAAATACAAATCAATTCTCCTATTGATGTAGAACGCTCCATTTGTGAATGGATATACCTCTATTGACTTGTCAGAGGTATTCATACCATTATTAACAATATCACGCCAAATAAATCTACAAGTACCATCCTTAAGTATGTGCGCATAAGAAGGTATTTCCATATTATCAATCTTGAATAGTCTGTACCTCAAAAGCTTGTCGGTATCTGATGAGAATATATCTGGTATTCTATCCGTTCTATTACCCTTTTCATCGTATATATCGCATATGAATACCTTCTCATTATCACCACTAGTTGTTATACAATAGTAATAATCATTTGTCTCTCTATCATATATCATAGCTTTATCGCCCACTCCAAGGAAGTGATTCTGTAAACATGTGATTCTAGTACCATTTGACGTGTTAACCAATGACCTAATATTCAAGAACATAGGCATTACAGAACTGATTTTATCAAACGTCCTAACTGGTATCTCATAATGAGGCACGTAGTAATATCCCTCATTTTTGTTGTTAGCATCATCAGTTACATAGCTTCTTATAACATACTTATCGTTCTTATCGTAATCGTCATTATAGATTTCATCGTGTACGAAAGACTTAAAGTATTCGTTTGAAGCAGACCTCTTAGATTCTCTCTGAGCAGTATTAAATCTATGTAATACTGGCTGTATATGTCTCTCTATCGCATTAAAGCTGTCATAGTAAGATAAGTCACCATAGAAATGAATATCGGAATCAAACCAGATTTCCTCTGCCTCTATCTTATATATTGAATCAGTTTCACTATATTCTCTATCCGCATTGATTATCTGACAGTTATATCCTCTGTTTATACCACCATTATTAATGGTCTTAATGCTATTGAGATTATTGCCATTAATTGATTCAGCAGAAAAGTCGAAACCACAAGTTATTTCACCGAAACAGTGAGAAAACTCTATAGTTTCTCCAGTTACTTCGCTAGGACTCCAAGCTTTAGGGTTGTTTGTAAAACCGTACCATTCCTTATATCCCTTATTATTCTTAACCAATGTAAGATAAAGTGATGATAATGGTCTTCCAAGATTATCTCTAAGATTAGAAATATCAATATCATCTGTAAAAACTATTTCACCAATGTCATCTGAATAGATATTCTTGGCAAAAGCTAGCCTTGAAACATGGCTTTCAAAGTCATATTTTGGGTCTTGATAAGTTCTAATCATGGTACTTTCCTTATTATAAAGGTCATACTCTGTTGTTGTACCACTAGCGAACTTGAAATTAGGAACTCTTGAGAATATTCTTACATAATACTCGCATTCCATGTCATTGACAACCTTCTTATAAGATATATTCTGGGCTTTATCGTCAAAATTGACATAACCACCATAATCTCTAGTTGAGTTTATGATATAATATTTCTGCATATTATCCCCATCAATCTTATAAAAATATGACCATCTTTCCTCATCTAGCTTATATTCAGTACCATTAACGGTTATTTTCTTTGCAAGAATATCGTCATTGGTTATCTCAACCCAAGAATCACTTATCTGAGTGCTAGTGAACACCGTAAATATGTAATCATCAGCAATTGCTTTAACTTGAGCATTCTCTATGATTCTTTCTGTAATGGTCTTACCCTCTTCTTGGTATGTGTTATATATGTTTACATAATCACCCTCAGAAAGTCCATGCTTTGATATACTGTATATTACCAACTGGCTAGTACCATTATCAGCCCTTGTATTTTCATCAAAATAAATGGCTTTCAATGAGTTAACATCATCATTGGTCTCAATGAAATCCTCAAAGCCAAATGTTGTTGAAGAACTAGGGTATGTAACGCAATAATTCCAGTTGTTTTCGTCTCTATGTCTGAACTTATTCCATTGAGGTATGAAAGAATACAAATCACGTATTGGGTACATATCTATGTAGTCACCACCATTCTTATACATGATTGGTCTCTCCAAGCCCAAAGTCTCGTTTTCATCAAAATTATCATATGACTTAATCTTTGATGAATTAACGAAACCAAGCCATCCATTGTGTTTTTCAATCAGCTTATTTTCAATAGCCTCATTAAATGTGTATATATCATCATACTCATAAAGGTGTCTCGCCAATATCTTTGCGTTACCATCAATTTGAGCACTGACTGGAAAATACATCTTTTCAATGACCTTATTTCCATTAATGTCACGCATTACATCAGCAATTGTGTTGAATGCGCCATATGGATGTGCTGATTGACTCGCATCACAAGTTCCTATTTCAGCAGTCACATCTGGATGCAACCTATTAACTGGTTTAAATGTCTTACTTCTAATCAAGTGATTGTTAAAAATATCCAAACCGCAATGATATACAAAATGTGACCCCCTACTATCATCTTTAGTAAGCTGTGTGTCTCTTATGGCATTTGTTATAGCACTACTTGCAACCTCATCAAAACACTGTCCATTATCATAGTCGTTACTAGAGGCTCTTACTGCTTGTGAAATTGTAGTTCTGTGTGATAACGAACTAGCTCTATTATCAACACTTTGATAGAATGCTGTATTACCACTCCAAAACTTCATGGACTTTTCTTTGTATTTAACACTATCGAATATGCAGTATCTACTCTCGTCTTCTGTACAAGCACTAAATTCGCTTCCACTAAAGCCATAATTAAGCATTGTAAGCCCACTACTACCCTCATCCTTAACAACCTCAGTAATGCGGTTAAAAAGGACGTTAGAACAGACAGGATTGACTTGACATGTAAGTCTTACGATATTACATGCCTTTCTCTCCTTTTCATATTGCTCGTATGCGCTTATAACGTGAGAGGTGTCAGTGGATGGTATCAGTTTCCTTCTACCACCAAAAGCCACGTTTAATCCACTTGTATTGCTAACAGATTTCTTACTGTTAAATTCATTAAGAAATATTTGTGTATCCATTAATTAACAATTTGTGCTTGTGTTCTTATTGGTGTACCAACTTCAGTAGGCATTTCTTGTGGTGCTGCTTGTAGCACAAAGTTTCCTATCTTATAAGAGAAACTAGAAGCTGTCTTAGCTAGCATGTAGCAACCCCATCTGCTAGTTCCACTATCTTGGTCATACATAGTACCCATTTCTTGAGTCCATTTCATCTTGAGCAATAGCTCCATGAATCCATCGGTCTGGAATGTTTCCTCATTTAAGAGTTTAGTGTCACCACAATCAACGAAATACTCATCCTCTCCCTTAGTAAACATGAATGAGAATGACATGTTACTATAGTCAACGAATACTTGGTTAGACACATTGAAAGCTGGGTCACCAGTCAAGTTAAGACGCAATTTAAATGCAACAGTCTGAGAATATGATTTAGATGAGCCACTACCCTCACCTTCTTTTGTTTCTTCAGATGTAACTGCTTCACCAGTTGCATTACCTTCATCGTCTACGTCAACGTTTACACCTTCTACGACTGGTACTTCTACCTCTACCTTGACTTCAGTTTCAAGATTTCTAAGTTCAACATAACTGTTCTCAGGGTCAAACTTAAGAAGAACGTCTCTAGCATCAATCAATTCACTAGTCTCAACGGTTCTAATATTGTTGATAAGCATATTATCAGAATTACTTACATATACTCTATCGACAAGCACTGAGAATACCTTAACACTTCTGAATACATTCGCATCAAGAGACTTTATGAATGTCACGTTACCAAATTCATTACTATCTGATGTGACGAAAGATTCATCGGACTCTTTATACAAGAAATCACCCCATATCTCTCTGTCGTAGTTATCACGTAGACCTTCTGTATAATATACACCTTCTGGTAGATATACATCACCTTCTATATGGAAAATGAAAACCTTTATTGTTGGTCTTCCTTGGAAATTATAGAATACGACATTGTTTATCGCAGAATCCAATGATTTCCTTGCATTAATCTCACCATTTGGTGTTGTGGTCTTGAAGTAAGTTATACCATCAATGTCATTGGTGTAAGGCAATACTCTAACCAATCTAGGCAATCTAGTGTAAATATCAAAGTCGTTAGCACTTTTCTTTGCTATTGTAAACATGATATTTGCTGCTGATGCAGTAAACTTGGTATATCCGTTAGCCACAGTACCTCTAGTCGCAGTGTACTCAATGTTACCTAAGTTCTTGTTGTCACTTGAAGGTTGCATAAACTGAACTGGTCTCTCAAAGTCGAAGTCCAAGTCAAATGTCTCACCTTCCCTAGTTTCAGCGTATATGGTATTATCTTCATTGATTATGGTCTGCATACCGCCATAAGAACATGATGTGATTCTGAAATTATATGAACCCAATGGGAGAATATTACATACGTCAATAAATCTCTTTGTTGGGTAGTTATTAGGCTTAATCACATCCTCTCTATTGAAGTCACCATTATACAAGTTTGTTTGACTTGCAGGATATGAGAATACATAAGGTATCGGTGTTGCACGAAGTTTCTCTAATCCACTACCGCCTTGTCCCTTTGGGAATGGGTCACTAATAAACCTGTTAAGTCTAGTCTTATTAAATGTAGACCATAAATAATCCCTTACGTCAACACCACCCAATGATGCCTCATAGAAACGCTTGTTCATTGTTGTGTTAGCTGGAGGTGTAAATCCTTCAGTTGCAAGGTCTCTTTCCCAAAATACGTTTGTTGGCTTATTGTATATTGTCTTTGCATCGACATCACCTTGTGGTATGGTATAGCTATATTCCAACAATGTGTTAGGAGAAACGCTTATTAGATTTCCTTCGCTATCCGTAACTGGTGTTTGAGCAGAAACTATATTATAGTCTGAATCATAAGACATTTCAATACCACCATATATATTACCAAAGATACGAGCACCCTTCCAAGGTCTATCCTTATCACTAGTTCCTTGTATTGGATTTTCGTAAAGACTGAATGTTGAACCAATAACAGGACCTAAGAATGTCAAGTCATAATCAAGTCTTCTATCAACAGTTAATGCTCTAAGATATGGCAATGTTGTTCTTCGCTTATCATTTTGCAATGTTTGTGACCCCTTTGTATGAACAAGTCCAAATCTAGTAATACTATTCTGTATGACCTTTCCGATTTCCTTTGGAATATCGTTATATGGGCTGACAGATGCAAAGCTTGGACTTCTCATAACTGACATTGTTCTGTCAAGTTCTTTCCTATTCTTATATCCACCATTATTAGTGAATGCTGCAAAATAGTTTCCAACTACATTTTCATTGTCATAATACCTATTGAACACTGGTCTATTTTCATCAGTGTGACCACTATAGTTATTACCAACGATATTTGGGAATCTCTTTGTAACACTAGCCATATTTAGGTCATCAAAGTTATAGACAGAACTTGTCTTAGATGCATCTCCATATGCTGGTACTACACTTCTGTACATTGTTGGTTGGACACCACCGACAGCACGGAAATTAAGGTCACCAGTAACATAGACACCATCCGATAAGCTGAACATCTTCTCGAACTTAAAGTCAATTATGCTCAACTTAGCTGAAGGGGCTGTTATATTAGCTTCTCCAAAGTCTATAAAGTCCTCCCAAACAACTTGATTCCTCAATACTGCTGTTGTATCAGACCTACCAAATTGATATGAATCTTCTTGATGCACTCCAAACCATCCACAAATATGACTATCAGTTGGGTTTGTAATAACCTCTCTGTTATAGAATTTACTTGTACTAGCAACGTCAGCATTAGGGCTATCACTATTAGTACCAAGCATGAATCTAGTTGGCATATCATTCAAGAATGTATTAAAGTTCTCGCCATTGAAAACTCTTACAATCTCTGATACTTGGTTATCATCAAGTTCTTTATCATCACATATTTGCTTAAGTGTGATTACATATCTCTTTGGCTGATAAACATCAAACTGTATGTATTTTCTTAATACTTCATGTGTTTCTGGGTCTTTGTCCTCCATATATGTTACTCTAGGAGTAGTTCTACCTCCGCACAAACAATCTTGAATTTCTCCGACATATGAAGATTCCAAAGTTCTAAAGTGAAGCATTACATAGGTCTCTGCCTTTAATTTATCATTCTTCACCTTAACCTTGAATGTATATTCATCATCGGTAACTGTTAGAGGTTCGATGTCTTCAACAGTACAATTCATACCGTCAATAGAAATTTCATCGACTTGAATTCTACCATAGTAATCATCTTCCTCACTACAAATATAATCCTTTCTTGATGTTGCCGTGTTATAGAATCTAGTTCCAAGACGATAAGAAGCATAATTTAATGCCATACCTTGCATGTCAAGTTCTATTCTCCTAGATACCTTCTTGCCATTGTCATCAGTTACGACCAAATTATATACTTGGTTAGTTAAACCGCTAACACCGTAATCATTTTCAACAGCCTCATATACCTTTGGTGTATCTGGGTCATCGTCATCATCAATTGGTATTTGGTATTTAACCTTACCGCCATCCTCGACATCACCGATAGTAAATGTTGTAGCTGTCATGTTATTTTCACCAACAACTACATTACCTACTGAGTCATACAATACATATGAATATGGTGCTTGAATATCGTCAGATGTAACTTTTATTATCGCATAAGCATCTTGTTCATTGTTATATGCAGTTGGACAAAATGATTTTGGTCTTCCATTTACATCAAGTGAGAATGGTTCTTTACTATTTTGTACACATTCTGCTAGGAACATGTTATTGAATTTATCAATAGCTGTATTACCCTTATTGATACCAAAATAGAAGTAGAACGAGTTATTGTACAATGGCATGTTAAAGTATCTTCCACTTTGTTTATAGAAGTGTCTTACTCTACCATGATACTGTCCAAGGTTATTATCAAATCTTTCAGCACCAAGTCTAAATGTTAGATAAGCTTCATCTTGTTCATCATACATAGCTTGTTCAAAACCACCCTTATATGAGTCCATCGGTCCTTGCATTCTACCATCAAAATCGGTTGGGAATATAAACTTAAACTTAGGTACAAGATATGTTGTATTCTCATCCTCAACTTGAGTGGTATATTTAGCACCAATCTCATCAAGATATGTTTGTGGTATGAATCCGATGTGATTTAATGTTGCGAACATTGAACGGTTATTCATATCATCAAGCTCATATTTGGTGATGAAACCATCAGATTCTATAAGACCAGTTTGTATATTATTACCTCCATTCGAGTACGACATATTGTATGTCATATCAAGGTTAACACCCAATTCACTAAGTCTTTCAACATTAATACAAGATTTAAGTCTTGTTTCTGCATATGTACATGCAAGGTCAAGGAATAGACCAGTTCTATATGCTGGAGTCTCCTTATCACCACGATAGCCCCAATCCATACCAGTAGTTATTGAAGTACCACTATCCTCACTATCACTAGCATCATACTCTGGAACCTCAGCACTATCTTCACTTAATGATTCTTCAACAGATGCAATAGGAGGAATATTAGCTGTTGTTGATGGTAATACCTTGAAGAATTGTGGAATACCATAAAGATTATCCTTATTCAAGTTACCTAACAAGATTATGTCAGTAGCATACAATCTTATAGCTCTGAAACCCTCTGGACGATTTATGATTAGGTCATCATCTTCATCATCAGTTGGCTGCATTGCCACATAATAATATACTGTAAGTCCATCCTTATTCTTTACACCCTTAATCAAACCGTTTTGGTATCTAACTTGCGCTGATTCTTTCTTATGCCATTTTGTTGCACCATTATTAACAACATCATTACCAATAGTTAAGCTAGCATCTTCATAAGGTATATCACAAGTTACATATGTCTTAAGTCTGCTGTATTTCTTATCGCAGTCACAGAACTCATTCTTTGCGCTTCTTGTAAACAATCCGAATAAGAAGGTACTCTTCTTTCTCTTTCTCCAATACCAAAGAGGCATATAAAGACAACCATTAACCCAATCTTGGTGAAGGTCAAGCTTAACAACCTCATATTGAAGAGCCAAGTTCTGCTGAATCTTATCCTTTAATTCACTGTTATTATCACTCTTTCTACAGTTAGGCATATCAGCATCACACTTATATGCATCCTTACCTCTACCACAGAAGCATCCTGGAAGATAAACCACGTTTCCTTCGGTCAAACCAGCTGATAGTGGAATACATGCGATATATGGAATGTCTGGAATCCACTTGAACAAATACTTAATTGGCCAGGGTTTCTTCAACAATCCGAACACATTATTTACCAACTGAATTATGGCATTAAGTGGGCAAATAAGCACAGCATTAATAAACGTCAAGATAACCATAACAATTGTGAACAAAATACACACAATCATATACATGAATGGTATATCAATACGCATTTTGTTAAATGGTATTGGGTTTTGGTTATCTGTTATATTTGCGCCCTTCAATGCTCCGTAGTTTGCTGAATATGGTCTGTGAGCCACTTGAACCTTTGGAACATAATTCTTTACAGAATATACGTTATTCCAATATAGGTCACGGAAACAGCTCTGAGGGGTATCTGAACCGAAATTATATAGTTTTTCAAAGTCAGCTCCACTTACTTGTGACCTAGGTACAAAGTCCGTTTCTCCTTCTCTAATCAATGGATTCATAGGCACGAGATACTTAGCTGTGTGACGAGAGAATCCCTCATCGCCAGTTTCTGTCTTACTGAATCTGAATCTTACTTGAGTTCTAGTTGGAATACCCTTGTTTGGGTTATCTGTTGGAACAATGTTACCATATTCATCAGTACCAATATAGTCTAGGTTCATTGGAATCTGGTAGCACCATACACCATCACTGTCGATAAGTCTATTACCTTGAATCTGAAACTCTTCTACCAAACCATCAACGGTCTTACGAATCATTTCAATTGTACCTTCACCAGCTACCAACTGGTTATTCATACCATTCTTAACAGATGGCGCACACTTATGTCCAATGGCATTTGCATCATTATCTGATACGATTGAACCCATGAAGATACAAGTTGGTTCAAACTTATAGTCAACTTGTATATCTGCCCTTGTGATTGCTGCAATGCCATTATCAGCATCACCCCAGAAAGGATAAACGAACACACTCTTGTTTTGAGTTATAATCTGTCTCAAATTGTCAAGATTTGTGCTTGCTTTAAACTGGTTTGCATTATCAAACTCAGTCATGTTATATCCTTTATAGATGAAATCACGAGGCTTTTGTGACAATATGCCAATATCTGAAAGGTCAATATCAACGTGAACTTGAAGAGAACCAGTTGGTACACCAAATAACATGTAGTCACCTGCATTATTGGTAACTGTGGTATATTTCCAATACTTGTCGTATACCTCAAGATAGGTGTCATCATCCAACATCAATCTCTTGTTAGGGAATGTACCTACAATTCTATAGCACTCATCATCACTATAATCTGGTAATAGGTTATATCTAATGCTGTTTCTGTCCTTTGATGTAACTTGAGTATATGGGTAAATATTTTCAACTTCAGTCGTATCATTATCATCCCTCTCAATGAACACAGAAATCTTTGCGTTAGGAATACCAAACGCATCATTAGCAAGAACTCTTCCAACTATAACACCATAATTGGAAGAGTGAATTTTGTAAGCATCTTTCTGTGCAAGTTTCAATGACAAGACCTCAAGAAATTCAAAGTCTTGCTTCATGTTCACATTGAGAACTGTGTCACTAGATATATTTGTATGTATTCTATATGATTTTTCCATAAATTATCTCATATATTTTGACAGGAACTCTGGTAATACTATTGGTTCGCTGTTTTTGAAAATCATTTTATATAGTGCGATAAACACTATAGTAGGAGTTACCACCAAAGCAATCAATATTGCAATGGCAAATATCATACATCTGTATGTATATCGATAACATTTTTCTAAGATAGTCTCCTCTTCTGGAGTACCATATTTGTCTTCTATTTCTATTTTTTTCTTACAATTACATGCCATAACATTAAACACTCTTACAACGTATCTTTATATCATCACCATCTGGATACTTAATCTCATACATGCTATTATAATCGCTGTATAAAACTTTATCAGTTGCGTCCAAATCCAACTGCTTTTGTCCACTAAACATACTCTCTGAAGGAGTATCACATGTAGCACCTTCTACAAATGTTGGTAAAGGACATTTATCACTGCTGTATCCAGTTCCTTGTAATGTATATATCTTAAGACTGATAATACTGATTACACCATCTTGTGTGTTAATTTCTTTCTCCAAGTCACCAACGAAGATGTCTTCTCCCATATCATGACTATTCACATCGAAATACTCAGTAATCCTAGAAATTACATTAGATATAACATTAGCTGTGTTATAATTCTTATCAGTAAATAACTCTACTGCAACACCAATATTATAGATTCTACCACTTCTAATCTCAATATAATCGTTTATCTGCCTATAATGAGACATATAGTTTATGGTATTGTTTACAAGCGTCTGTGGGAGATTTGATGTAAGCTTGCCATCACCATCCAAACCAAGCATATTCATTTCAATCTTGTTATTGGTCTCAATTACACTGCTTCTGAATGGAGCACCGTACTTAGGAGGCATCTGCATAAGCTTAACCTTATAGTCATTAACAGTAACAGCACGATTCTGTGAAGCTGTATTATACTTCATAAGAGCCTTAATCTCATTGGTAGAAGGTTCATCCTTACCAGCTAGTGCTGTGGTTATGTTCTTAACCTTCATTGAGTTAACAACTTGTCCTCTGATACTACCGTTAGTACCACTTGTATTACCCCAATCAATATTTGCAATGGTAATCTTATTAATAGATTCAGGACCTAGGTTTGTTGAAACACCACCACCAACACGGTATAATATGAACATTGTCCAACCTTCCTTTGGAAGAACACCTAACATATCATTGTTGATAATTCTAGATGCTATGTACTTTCCATATGTTGTATCTCCTGCTGGTGCTGTCTCATATGTATTTCCTGCGCCAAATATAACCTTCATATATCCATTATCAGTAAATTCTGTAATGAATTTTTGTGTTAATGGCTTCCATTGACCACGATAATATCTTGTGGTTCTAGTTGATGTACCACCGTTACCCTCAGTAACGTCATCATATTTCTCTGGATTATATATATCTTTTATGATGTTATTGTCAGTCTTGTTAAACTCACTTCCGAATCTCCATTGGTCTGCAAGTGAATCACACTCGAAGAAACGATATGTCATAACGGCAGCACTTGATACTCTATACTCTTCAGCATCAATGTAGTATTCATATATCTCAGGATTCTCATTAAAATCAGAACTCTCCTTGAATATGATTGACTCGATATTCATAACGTTTGATTCTGGAAGTACAAATTCCATAAATGGCTGAAGGTCAGTTGCATAGATAACCTTCTTATATACTTTGGTATTTCCATTAACTGCAATGGTAGATTTGGTGACAGTATAGCCAGTGATATTACCATTATTATCTCTAGATGGAGTTATCTTTCTGTTCGAATATCCTTCATCATTAAATTGCTCTGCAAAGTTAATGTTTTCTGACAATTCAAAATTATACGCTCCAGCTGAAACAATACTAGTCTTCTGTAATATCGGTGCATATTTCCAATCTGGTATTGCAATATTCTGTGAATTAACAGGTAACTCACAACTAATTTCAACCTCACAAGTAGATGCCTTACGTCCTGGAATCTTCAAGCCATTGGTTCTTGCCATGTTCAAAACCGTGCTTCTAAGATTTGCGCTATCAAGGTTTGTTTCTTGATACATTCTATCGGTGTGATAACTAAGGTCATCACCAACTGCTGAAACAAGGTCAATAAACCATGCTCCAATACTTGAATCATTAAAATCATTGAATATCTCAGGATAGTACTTATTGCTGAACTTAAGTAGCTCTTCTTTAATATCCTCAAAGTCTCTGCTAAGATAGTTAATTTTCTTTTCCATTATACTTGTACCACTATGCTGTCTTTAGTTACCTTATTACCCTCGGAAACGCTATAATCTAGTCTTACATAGATTTCCGACTCATCCTCTTCATTCTTAACCACTTGGATGTTGTTAAGTGTTATATCGTTAGACCATCTTCTTACAGACTCGCTAACCTCGTTTTTAACTGCTTCCCATGTTATTTCCTCATTAGGGTCAAAGATATATTTAATAAGGTCTGTACCGAACTCTGGATTCCTTATTCTCTGACCTTTTGGGGTGAATACTATGTGCATGATTTCGCTTCTAGCTTTCTCCATCAACGTATCATTGGTATCAATGAAGAAATGCTGAAAACCATCTGTACGAAAAGGATATTTTATACCAAAATACTGTCTCTTTGCCATTTTGAAAAATTATTTCTTATAAGTATATAAAAAATAACTTTTTATCCAAGAAAATAAACAAAAAAAGCGAGAGTATCACTACTCTCGCCTTACAACAGCTTAGAAAAGAATTTATCTTACAATGAACTTTTTTCCACCTTTTATATATATACCCTTTGGAAGTCCTTCAAGACTATTGCCTACGCATTGACCACTGAGGTTATATACATTTTCATTGACAATCGGTTTATAATCAACCTTATTAATAGATGTTGTCCAATCCTTTGTTGGAATATGTAGAACAATAAACAATAAATTTGAATACCTTCTCATAGAATCATAAGTTATGCCATACTTTTCATAAAGCTCCTTTGATACGATATAATATCCATCTAAATCACCATCCCATCCAAAATTAAAATGGTATAAACCATCTGCATCACGTCCATCAATAAGAAAATTATGTCCATTAGAGCCACAAAATGCAGGTATACCCATTTCAATATGTTTAGCCAATTCTCCCTCAACTTCATCCCAAAAAGCACCATAAGCATCGTAGAAATCAAAATACTTTAGGCAAGGATTGTCAGGCTCCTTATATGCAATACCAGCAGATGTACATGTTGGTGTATAACATGCTTGAAGCATATATCCACAATATTTCATTATCGTGGCGATTTCCTTTACACTTTCTTCGTTATCGACACCCTTTTCAGATGAATACTTATCGAGTACCTTGTCCCATTGGAATTGATATGGTGGTAGCTCTTCAAACGTAATACCATACCCCATATCCACCGATGGCTGCGTGTTTACAACTTTAGGAACATAAGGATGTCTAAAGTAATTAAGAAGCTGCGCCAATGCCACAGCACTACATCCAGCTGGACAATGTTCACCATTAATAGTAGGAGTCATTAAGTTATAAGGATAATCTTGCCCCCATTGAGTTTTTATCATATATGGAATAGGCTTCGCATTCAACGGTACATATCCAGGAGGATAATCATTACCATCACCTCTTGTAGTTGCCTTTCTCGGAATCTTAGCATAAAAATCCAACATACTTTTCAATGCTGGAGGCATATTATCCACATCGGCAGTATTCTCAGTAGAATAGCCCACAATGTTACCATTGACTACTATAGCAAAGCCCTTACCATTCTCACCATTGTAGATACTGTATGGTTTACTCTCGCCTCTTGTGGTTGCCTTGTTGTCTTTAGCAAGGGTAACACCCTTCTTTGACATGAATTTGCTAGCAATGTCATAATCACTCTGTGCTGACATGCTCAAAGCAAAAAACAATGAAATGATTAAACTAAGCGTTCTCATATTCTTTTTTAAATCTTTTAATATTCTCAAATACTAACATTGCCACGTAGCAACCCAAAAAGTTGGTAGAGGCTGCTACAATCATTGCGACTGTTAAGTCACTCTCGCTAATAAACTTCACCACAACAGCAGAGAAAGTGTAGCAGATGCAGTTCATAAGACTTGCAATCAGCTTCCCACTCTTAACAACCAATAGTGTTCTAAATATGTGTAAGAACACATTGGTAAAACTGATGATGATAAACAAAGTTAAATTCACGCCCATATTGATTATTTTATTGATGTAAAGATACGAATTATTTTTCATTATGCCAAAATATTTATGTTAAAAAAATATAAAATATGAGTGAATGGAAAGTCAACCCTACAGATGGGGTTACAAATAACAATAACGGTACGTTTAGTTTCGATGCAAATGCCCCATATACGGTATATGTAATCTCATATACTGCTGATGACGGATGTAAAGCAAATTATACATATAGGCTGAAAATAGGATGTGGTGGCGATACACCTGAACCATACCCTGACTATAAAGTTACTTGTATAAGAGGTACTGATAATGGTACGGATGTTGTTGATGGAAAGAAATACTCACATCCTTTTCTTTGTTGTGGTAAAGGTAAAGACGATGATATGGATTCATTATACGTAGACAATATTTCATATAATGGAAGTCCAGTTTCAACAAGTAAAAGTAATCCTACAGTGATTAATAGTTGGTTAAGCGTTTACAGAACAACAAGTGGTGGTGTTTGTGGTAAAGGTGCTTTAATGTATATGTATGGTGAAAATGATACTAACGATGTAAGGGATGTAACCATTACATTTACAACTAGTGACGCTAATGTTTGTTCATCTGCTCCTCCAGCTCAAGAATATGGTATAACAAATGCTTGTCCTTCTTGGGAAGTGGAAGTCAAACAATGTAAGAAGTGTGATGTATGGTGTTGTGTAAAGGATACTCAAGGAAATTGCCACTCATATACGGCAGTTGCAAAACCATGTAGTGAATGTAGCGAGTATGAATCTTGTGGAGGAGATTGTACAAGTGATTGTGGCGAAGACCCACCTGGTCCCAGTGTTGACTGTAACAACGTAACTGCTGATAGTACACTTGATGGATATGTAACTGAATTTAACTCTACACTTGGTACTACCATTAGTGTAAGTAATACTCCATGTACATACAAATACTTGAAATCAGTATATACAACTGTACAAAGAAGCAATGATACTACTATAATGTGGACTCTCGCAAATGTGATGTCAGAGATAACACCAAAAAGTAGTAAATGCGAAGGTTACTTTAAGGCTGCGTCTAAATCAACTTATGGTGGTGTTCCATCAGTAGATAACTCAACAAAAACTGTCTATGAGAATAGAATAAATGGTGGTGTTGCATATGCTAAGTATAAATACGATAGCTACGAATCATCAAATGAAATGGCTGAAAATGCTAGAGCTGAACTTAGAGGTCTTGGAATTTCTGCTGCAAATTGGGGAAGCGAGGATAACTGTGGCACATTATGCTTCGGTAGAACTGGTGACACAACAAATGCCCCAAACCCAATAGAGGTTATACCTAACATGTGGGGAAATAAAAGCGAGTCTTCTTATGACTATACGGAAATGAAGAGTCTTGTAACATCATATCCTACAATAGAAAGCATAAAAAATGTGGACGGAAACAATTATCTTCCATTATTGGACAAACAAGCTTGTGACTGTTATTTCATTAAAATTCTAGGACTTGGAGATTGCGATACTGACGGTGATGGAGATACTGATGAGGGAAGAAACAGACTTGCTGATTTCATATATACCGTGACTGACGTTGTAATCGCAAGTGGAAACGCAGCTAAAGCCCATAATCAAACAAAAAGACCAGCCAATGACCAATATCCACTGTTTAATTACTTATGTGACAATGGCATAGAAATGGATGTGAAGAAATATTGTGATGATGATTGTGACGGAAAGAGATTCGACGACCCTGATTTCTGTAATTGTGAAACAAATGATTTTAAGTCATCAGTTGCTTCTTACCCATCAGGACACTCTTATAAGGCATTCATGACTGGTTTATGTCTAGTAGAGGCAAAGGGAGACAATGGAAAGATTGACAGAATAACTAAATACTGTTATCATCGTAATGTTGTTAGAGCGCATTGGCATTCTGATGTGCTTATAGGAAAACTTGTCGCAAGTATGGACATTGGTTATATTAATGGTTATAAAAAGTACCATGAATTACTTAGAGGAATAAAATAAATACAAATATGGGAATTATAATTTTAATCGTATTTGTCCTTGCAATTATAGGACTTATCGTGTGGTTCTACATAAGTAACAAGAAACCACAACCACAGCCAAAACCTGATAGCGGTGATACTCCAGACAGTGGAGATACACCTGATACAGGAACGACCCCAGATACTGGTGATACACCTGATACTGGCGATACCCCAGACACTGGAGACACTGAGCCAACTTGTACTGCTGATAGCGAGACACACAGAATACAAGAATCTTTGAGTTTTCTCGCTTCAAAAGAAAGAAAAAAGGTTGGTTGGTATGATACAGATAATATCTGTGACGGTGTTTGGTCTGTAGTTGGTTATGATGGTATTAATTTCCTTTCAGACATTAAGTTTGAAGACGGAAATATTACGGCAATTGTCTCTGATACCAACTATGAAGAGGAAAGAACAACTCGTTACATAACACGTTTGTCTGGAGAAAACGTAACAAAGGATGATTACTTTGACGTTACTCAAGCAAGTGGTATAGATACTGAGTTTGAAGACATTCTCAACGCATTCAGCTCTGAGATTACTGTAGAAAGGCATAGCAAGACCTATGATTACTTGCATGAGTTGTACTATGAGTCAAAGGCTCAGTATTATGGCAAGGCTTCAAACAATGGTCTTCCATCTTTCTTAAAGGAAGATAACTTCCCTAACATCTACGAATTCTATGGTAATAATGGTGATTCAAATTCAGCATATAAGTCACTTGTTGGATGGTTGTTTGCAATGCAGTTGTCAGAGTTGAAACCTTATAACAGAACTAGAATGTTCAAGATTGGATATGAGCTTGGCGGTTATGACAAGTATTCAAACATTTATGGTTATAAGTTCGTCTATGACCCTAACGTTGTTCGTCTTGCTGCATCTGCTATATATGCAACAATGAGAGGTACTTTAAAGCCAGACATTGACGCAATGAGAGAGGAAGTTGGCGGTAGCAAATACAATGAGAGACTTGAAGTGTTGGCTGATGGTAAGAGAGAAGAGGTAGATGACGATGATTTCTTCACTGATTTCAGAGAGTTTATGCCAACAGCACCTGGTCCTTATGCTCCTGGCTACACAACTCGTCCAGACAACACATATCCAAATGAAAAGAAGGATGACTATAAGAACCTTGACATAGACCGTGCATTGCATGAGTTTGTAGTTGATAATTACAATATTGACAATCCTACATACTCAGCAAGAACCGTGCAAGCAATTGCTGATGAAGAGGCTTGCGGAAAGCACTTGTTTGGAGATAACAAAACTGTTGGCGAATATCAGTTCCACCCAGTATTTGGTCAAGATACTATCGGCAAGGTGTTGCCAGACGATGGTACACTTCCAATAATAGTTAGCGATGCTATCATTGCTGCAAGTTCATCAAGAGGTATCTTACAGAGTTCTAAAGTTGACCCAAAACAATATGGTAGATTGAGACCAGGCTGTTCATGGACTAAGGAAGCGACTAAGAACTCAAAAACTGATGATACAAGAAACGTTCTTTGCCAGATTGAAATAGAGGATAACGATGGATGCAAGGATACGGCTAACTCAGTAGGCTATTACAACAAGGATGGTATTTGGGTATATACACAAGCTGAAGAGGATAAGTTCTGTGAGGAACAGAAAAAGTCTTTGTGGGCTAACTCATACCCAAGCGGTCACTCAAGTGGTATTTGGGGAGGCGCAATGGTATTGATGGAGTTGATGCCTGAACGTGCTGATAAAATTATGGCAGCAGCCAATATGTTCGCTGTAAATAGAACAATCGCAAGATACCATTGGAACAGCGATACCGTAAACGGTAGAGTGCTTGGTTCTGCAACAAACGCAGTATCACATGCTTCTATCGATTATGATGAATTACTAAATAAAGCTAAAAAAGAAATTGAATAATTATGGCAGTTAGATGGACAGTAGAGCCTCAAATACAAGGCGTATCAATTAGCAGTCAAGGTAAATTGACATATCCTGCTAACACAACAGAAACATCATTTACAATAAAATATGATGATGGGCAAGGTTGTAGTGGTGAATATGTTTATAGAGTACCAGAAGCATGTAATTAATGCATAAACAAAAAAGCGTAGGGAAAATTACCTACGCTTTTTATATTTTAATCAACTACAGTCCAAATTTCCAAAAATGAATTAAATTCGTCATATGGTATAACAGAATAACCTTCACTTCCATATCCTTTACCCCAAGAATTCCTAATGATAAACCCTTCTTCATTATATCCGACAATTGAAACTGCATGTCCTCCTTCAAAGTTATTGTCTTGTCTCTTCTCCCAAAAATTAACAGCATAAGAATTGTATACTGGTAAACCACCAACACAAGGTCCATTCATTACCAAAGCTTGCTTAAGGATTAAAAGAGAATTTACTGTTGCATATCTCTTAATTTTGAATATACCATCTTCAGTTTTAACACCCTCATGTCTCAAGAAATGTAACGCATCCTTAAATGACATACCATTATTATCATCGTTTGTCCTACTCTTAAATATTTGACTAAGGTCTACCTTATTATCATGATGATTATCTCCAGTTTCAAGGTTCTTATTCCAATTTATGTAAGCTGAAACTGAGCATGGAACACAAATGGGTCTACTACCTTGGTTAATAACTTCAGGAAGGTATTTCTTATAAGAATACTTTGTAGGGATTTCCATTCCCTTGACAGCCTTGAACTCTTGCTCAGTGCCATCCATTTTAGAAGCTACAAATCCGTAATTCATATTACTCCACTATTACTCTTTTAATTATTTTTACACTATCATCCATTGTCTCCTCGACTCTGTAAACTGATTCTGTTTTACCACTTCTCTTCATATACATGAATAAAGAAGTCCTTTGGTTTGATTCATAATCTATAAGTCCTAGGAATTTCCATTCTGACAATTTGTTAGGTAATGTATCAGCTATACAGATTGAATCAAATTGTGCCATTGACACCTTTTTATTAATGGCATTTGCCATTATATTACCAAGTCCTGCATCGCCACCATCTATTATCTTAGGCGAGCATGCAAGAATTGCAAAACCGAAAAGTAAATAAAACAATTTCTTCATAATTTTTCAAATATCTTATCTACTATAAATATCTGGTAAATAACAAAAAAAGGTGTCACGTAGACACCTTACTTCCAAAATAAATGGGTAATATTTTCAAAATCAATGCGAGTTACGCCCTCTTCAACCTTTTCATGACGTAATTTAAACAACTTCTGATTGGTTGTTGGTTTATTAAGTGGACCAGCTTCTTCGTCATAATGTCCCAATTTTATGTAATCGAACCAATTAAAATTGATACCCTTATAAAAATCATCCATTCCACTATACCAACCTACCTTCAAGTTTCTAATTTCATGGGTATATTCAGCCAATGCATCTATCGCCTCTGGAGCTGCATCACCACCCATAAAACAAACTGTGGTGATTCCATCGTTTTTATCAATCAACCTATCCAATTCCTCAAGTGTTAACTCAGTACCAATATCTTCCCAAAGGAACTTTGAGTGGCAACCCTTACAATGGCAAGGGCAGTTTGATATGTTAATCGCCAACGTTACTTCATTCGGTATTTCCTCAAATACCACCATTGCATTATAATACTTCATCTTCCTTAATATAAAGTCCACATTCGCATTTATTTCTCATTGTGTAGTCAGTGCAAGGGCAGTGCAAATCTTTGCCCGCATATTCCTCAGAATCGTGTATGCAAGGGCATATGCCCTCACATTTCTCACACCTCTTAAGAATTGCATTCACAACCTTATCATTTGGGTTAAGAACCCATCCTTCTTTCCTATATATTTCTATCATATCAATTGTTTTTAGATTAAAATTGGGTACTGCTAGAGTACCCAATCTTTTTTATTCTTCATTATAATGTCTCATATGTTCTTCTACTTGTCTTGCTTCGTTGAAAGAGCTTACACGTTTCAAGTAGCCGATAATTCTAGTTAAGTAGTCAACGTTATGGCTTCCACACTTAGGGCAAACCTCAAGGGTATCCTTGCTTATGTATCCACAATCGTTACATACTGTGTTCTTACAGTTGAATGTGAAGTAACTACAGCCATATTCTGAAGCGACTCTTAGCAACTGTCTGTACTGGTCAAATGAAAGATGCTCATTGATGTTCAAGTGTGCTGCTTGTCCTCCATCAAGATACTTCACATAGTTGTTGCCATGTAGCTTCATCTTATCAAGGATTGAAAGCTCTGTATCCTCTGGATTGAAGAAATAGCTACTGTACATCACGTGCTTTGGTGATACGTAGTATCCATCTTTCTTATCCCAATTATAGTTCTTGTTTGAAAGGTTCTCACCTGGAACGAACTCAGTATTGTACATACAATCTCTTGTCTTATCTTTCTTGTTAGAAATGTTGATAGTCTCAAGAATTAAGTTTACAAACTCCTCATACTTGTCGTTAAGGTTTGCGTCAATTGACAAGAACTCTGCTGCATCTGTAAGACCATTCACACCGATGGTTAGATACTGTTTCTTCATGTTGATGAATCCAGCTCTATAGATGTCAAGCATATTAGCGTTAAGGAAGTCCTTAATAATCTCATTGAACGCTCTCTGGTACTTGTGTACCCTCTCAGTCATATCAGTGATACCGTTTGAGATATATTGATAAAGTAGCTTCTTGTCCTTTACCTTGTCAATATCTACTTGCTGTCCTTCTTTAAGGATGATTCCTTCGTATTCCTCGAAATATTCTCTTGTAGCATTCTGTATCACACGGTTAAGGTTAATTGTCATAACTGACTTAGAACCAGTTGCAACAGATGCTGTACCCATTGAGAATTGGTGTGTTGTGTGATTATGCTCATCGTCTTCTCCGTCCTTAAGAGAGTTTCTAAGTCTGCAACAAGAACTCAAAGAGTCTGGTGAGTCACTCAAATAGCAGAAGAATGAATGACCTTCAGACCACATTTCTGCTGTGAAATCAGCATATTCCTTATCAACTATATCGTGCCCATCTGTGAGCATTGCCATTGTTTCGACAGGGAACGTTAAAATATACTTCGTTCTTTCCTCGTTAAACCACTTCATGAATTTCTTCTGAAGCCAAGATAATGTTTCCCATTTTGGAGCAGTTCCATCTGGAAACTTAAACTCTCCGAAGACACCTTCGAAATAATTTTTATCAAAATATCCTATGTTCCAAAATACAGTCTGGTATCCTCTGTTACCAGCAGGCATATTCATTGAATGCACTACTTGTTGGAAGCAGTTTTCTATTACTTGTTCAAGGGTTCTACCCTTTCTGTTCAATTCAACCTTCTCATTTAATTTATCCAAGTAGTCATCACCATAGTCCTTTCTGATGAAATAATCCATATACATTAA